>JYMV01025285.1_pt1 | contig 36228 bp, 30 predicted proteins | sample 338911 | NCBI WGS metagenome assembly JYMV01 (sample SAMN03354496, study PRJNA234377) | hydrothermal vent metagenome | biome: Deep sea; feature: Hydrothermal plumes at the Eastern Lau Spreading Center, Western Pacific Ocean; material: Seawater | place: Tonga | collected 2009 | depth 2000 m m | reverse complement strand
TCAATGTGGATAGTACATGCGCCGCAAAAACCGCGACCACAACCAAATTTGGTACCAGTATAATTCAGTTCATCACGCAAAACCCACAACAGAGGTGTATCCGCATCTACATTAACGCGATGAGTTTTTCCATTTACATTAAGGGTGAATCTGGGCATTGTTCCAGCGGGTAATGTAGTATGATATGGTCATGGATTCAAGTCAAGTTGGAATGAATAATGTTTTTATCGATTCTATATCATTCCCCATCTTAATCTCACAGGTAAAAAAATTATAACAGTTAATAATAATCACTCTGATCATATTTGCTATAAGATAAATAGCCTTAAATTATATTCCTAAAATCAGCGGAAAAATTTCCAATGTCGAAAACAAAACCACACCATTATATTATTGTTATAGTCATAACAGTGGGCTTTTTAGGCTTTATGCGCTGGCGCGCAATTCAGCAAAACCCTATTTTGGTTGATGGAAGCGCCAATACCCATATTCAGTCTGATGAGCGTCATTTTAAAAACTTACGCCAGCTAACATTCAGTGGTGAAAATGCTGAAGCATATTTTAGTTCTGATAGCAGAAAACTAATTTTCCAGGCTCATGACGGTGAAGGATTATGTGATCAGATATATATTATGGACCTTATTAATGGTGAATATGAAATGGTTTCCACTGGCGATGGGGTGACCACATGTGCTTATTTCCAATATCCAAACAATGACAAAATTCTTTATGCTTCTACCCATCACGCTAGTAAGTCTTGTCCACCACCACCAGATTACAGTAGAGGTTACGTATGGAAACTTCATGAGGGATACGATATTTTTAGTGCCAACTTAAATGGCAGTAGTTTAGAACAATTAACGCATGAAAATGGCTATGATGCAGAAGCAACCGTTGCAGAAGATGGCAGTCGAATCGTTTATACATCCATTAGTTCCGGGGATTTAGAAGTATGGACCATGAACTTAGATGGTTCTGATAAACGAATGCTGACCAATAAACTGGGTTATGATGGTGGCCCATTTTTTAGTCATGCTGGCAACAAAATTGTATGGAGGTCTTATTATCCTGAAACTGCAAAAGAAATCATGGACTATAAAAAATTAATTGCTGAAAGTATGATACGTCCTATGAATCTGCAGATTCGAATAATGAATGCAGATGGTTCCGGGAAAAAACAAATCACTTACAGTGAGGGGGCAAACTTTGCTCCTTTTTTCTTTCCTAATGATGAGCGAATTATATTTTGTTCAAATATGGCTGACCCCAATGGAAGAAATTTTGATCTATGGGCAGTCAACATAGATGGAACCAACCTTGAGCGGATTACTTACTTTGATGGATTTGATGGATTCCCAATGTTCAGTCCTAACGGAAAATATTTTGTATTTGCATCCAACCGTAACCAAGTAAAAACAGGCGACACCAATATATTTATTGCAGAATGGGTCGATTAACATCATTATTATTATTATCGGTATTGATTGCCCGCTCACAAAATGAGGATAATATTCTTGCTGATATTCGATCCGACGCAGAGGCAAAAGGAATACCGAAATCTTATATGGAAAACGCTTTTTCTCATAAAGGCATTCAAATCCATGATAAAATTCTTGAACGTTTTGCCCGACCATATGAAAAACAAAGTTGGACTAATTACCGAAAATTATTTATTACAGATTCCCGAATTAAAAAAGGCACCCAATTTTATACTGAAAACCAAGGGACACTAAATGCCATTGCAAAAAATATTAAGGTAGATCCATTTCTTATCTTAAGTATTGTTGGCGTGGAAAGTAATTATGGACTGCACCAAGGAGAATTCACTGTTTTTAATGCTCTGTACACCCAAATTGCAAAAATGCCACGTCGCGCTAAATGGGCAAAAAAAGAGCTCATAGAATTTTTAATATATTGCTACAACGATAACATCCCGCCCCATTCAATCAAGGGATCATATGCAGGTGCTTTTGGTTACGGGCAGTTTATTCCGTCAAGTTTTAATACCTACGCTGCCGATGGCAATGGTGATGGTATTCGCAAACCCTATGATTGGTCTGATGTTTTCGCTAGTGTTGGAAATTATTTAGCAAAAAACGGTTATCCAGTCAATAACCCTTCCGATCAAGAAAAAGTATACCAATCAGTTTTTGCTTACAATCACGCTGATAATTACGTAAAAGCTGTTTTAGAACTCCGGGATGAAATAAAGAAAAATATTCTTACAAATTAATTGATAGCAGTAATTCTTTATTATTTCGAAGCACTTTGACTTCTACTGTTTGTCCAGATTTCAATTCACCTAGGCGATACATATAATCATATATATTTTTGATTTCTTTACCACCAATTTCAATGATAACATCACCTTTCAGCATACCGGCATTTGCAGCTGGGCCATCTTTTCTTGCCCCATCAATTTCCAAACCTTCTGCTTGGCTTCCATAAGAAGGAATAACACCAAATGTTACATTAAAACTTCTTCTACTTTGGGTGGGCTCTTTGGGCCCTGCTTCAGTAAATGCCAGTTTTTCATCCAGATTATTAAGTTTTAGAGTGAGATCATAAATCAAATCAACAACTTTCTTTTGTCCTTGGACATTAATGTGTTGCCAATCATCACTGGGCTTATGATAGTCTGTGTGAGTGCCAGTAAAAAAGAAGAGAACGGGTATATCATTTACATAAAAACTAGCATGGTCGCTAGGTCCATACCCCTCGGGACTCATTTTTAACTGCAGCCCATGATTTTGATTTACTTCTTTTAAAATCATTTCAAATTCAGAGGTGGTTCCTGTACCACCTACAGTAATTTTTTTATCAGACATTCGACCAATCATATCCATATTAATCATACTAACAATCATTGATAAATCAACTGTCGGATTATTAACAAAATATTTTGACCCTAAAAGACCCTCTTCTTCCGCGTTGTAACCCATTAATAATATAGAACGTTTTAAAATATTCCGATTTGCAGATAGTTTTCCAGCTAACTCTAATACACCTGCTATTCCGGAAGCATTATCATCTGCTCCATTATGAATCGCTAGTGTATCTGGCGATAAGGAGCCACTTTCGTTACCGCCAAAACCCAAATGATCAAAGTGGGCACCAATGACAATGAATTCTTTTTTCAAATTAGGATCTGTCCCAGAAATTTTGCCCATGACATTTGGCACATTAATAATTTTTTTCACCAAGTTTACCGAAGCTTTAACAGATTTTTCTATATAGTATGAATTAGGTGCCTGATTTTTATCTAACTCTTTTTGTAGAACATCTAATTTATTATCCGTTAATTTATTTGCAATGCGCCGTGAAATATGTAGTACCGGTATACCGATTGAAGTTGAATTCGGAGCATATTTCAAAGGAATCAAATCATCTGTATCGCCAGCCTGATTTATAAACAGAACCCCGGCCGCTTTATTATCTTTGGCAAGCAATGCTTTTTTACGCAATGGTGTATGTGCCGTAAAGCTGGAATGTGGGCTATCACCATCAGGTCCTCCCCGAAATACCATAACCCATTTACCGTCTATATTAATATCAGCATAATCTTCCCAATGGACCGAATCGTTAATACTAAAACCATATCCAGTAAATACTATATTGGCTTCAACATTTGCATTGGAAGAAAATTCTAAAGGGACATAATCCGAACCAACCTGATAGTTAGTCCAATATATCTCTAATAATGATCCTTTAGATTCTAAATTATTTTGCTCCCCTAGATTAACCCCGGTTATAAACTCAAAAGGTTGTAAATATCCATTTGACCCAATAGGTTCAATGTTATTGTTTTTAAAATAATCAACCAAATATTCTACTGTTTTTTGTGACCCTTCTGATCCCGGATAACGTCCTTCCTGATCGTCATCAGACAGAAATTTTATATGCTCCAAAATATCATCGGTTGTAATCTCCGGATTTGATACAGAAATTGATTTATGATTGGAGATTCGACTGCATCCCAATAAAAGTATGGGCATAATAAAACTGAGATATATTTTGTGTTTCATTGTTTTCATTTACCCCCTATTTGTATTTAAATATACTTAGAATCCACATGTTTCTGGAACAAAATGAATTGTAATTTGACAGTAATTCTTACACCATGATAGAAACAAAAACTAACCAGATTAATATTCGGGTACAGCCCAATTATGTGCCGGAACGTTCTGATCCTTCCCGCCCGATTTTCTTTTTTTCGTATCATATTGCAATTACAAATGAAGGTAATGAGCCCGTTAAGCTCAAAAATCGCTACTGGCATATCACCGATGGAAATGGAAATATTGAGGAAGTACGTGGGCCAGGCGTTGTAGGCAATCAACCCTATTTAAAAATGGGGGAATCATTTGAGTATACCAGTTTTTGTCCTTTACCAACTGAGTTTGGCGTTATGCATGGCCATTTCGAAATGTTTTATGATAATGGAAAAAAATTCAATGCAAAAATAGCACCTTTTCGCTTATCTGTTCCTTATTCCATTAATTAGTAACCATTATTACAGTGGTAAATAAAACAAAAATTATTGCAACCATTGGCCCATCATGTGATAATAGTGCGACTTTGCAATCCATGGTAGACGCTGGTGTAAATGCTTTCCGTTTAAACATGTCTCATGGTGATAAGACTTCTAAACAAAAAATGTATCATCTTATTAAATCTTTACAATCCAAAAATGGTCAGCGTCCTTGTATAATTACTGATTTAGCCGGTCCTAAAATTCGTATAACAGATGTGCTTGACGATTTTGTACTTGAAGCAGGACAAACTGTTACTATCACTAATGAAAAAGAAGCAGACAATGAACATATATGTGTAACAAATCAGATTGGTTTTACCAATATATCTGAGGGGGCAAGGATATTAATCAATGATGGCCGTATCCAGCTAAAGATTGTAAAAGCTATATCTCCATATTCTTTAAAGTGTCAGACAGAAATCGGAGGAAAAGTCAAACCCAAAAGAGGAGTCAATTTCCCAGGTATTACACTGGATTTACCAATCCTGACTGAACAAGATAAGTCTGATTTAACCATGGCGTTAGAAGAAGGTGCTGATTGGATTGCGCTTTCATTCGTCCGGTCAGCAGAAGATTTGAATGAAGTTACCAATGTAATGAATGAATTGAATATACACTTACCGGTCATGGCAAAAATTGAAAAATGGGAAGCACTTAATAATATAGATGCTATTACCGAATCCTTTGATGCTGTTATGGTTGCGCGGGGTGATTTGGGAGTTGAGATTCCTGCAGAACAAGTCCCGATCGCCCAAAAAAATATTATTAAGGTAGCTGGATCACTGGGCAAACCAGTAATTATAGCTACTCAAATGCTAGAATCCATGATGGACAACCAAACACCAACAAGAGCCGAAGTGAGCGATATTGCAAATTCCATTTTTGATGGCGTAGATGCACTGTTGGTCACCGGTGAAACGGCTATTGGAGAATATCCTCTTGATGTTGTTCAAACACTGAAACGTGTTATTATTGAAACTGAACAGTCTAATCTATCCGGGCGAAAATCACTGCCTGAGCATGTGACAAAAACCGCCGATGCTATTAGCCATGCAGTTTGTGAAATCGCAATTGATTTAGATATCAAAGTAATTATGACTATGACCCATAGCGGAAGTACAGCACGAATGATTTCTCGTTATCGTCCGCAGGCAAAAATACTCGCCTTAACCCCTTTTAAACTTATCGCAAGGCAGCTTCAAATTGTTTGGGGGGTTATGGCTATAAAAGTAGAAAAATATGATAATGTGGATGTTGTCCCCAATTTATGCAAATCCGTACTGGAGGATATGCAATTGATTGAATCCAGTGAACGATTCGTCATCACTGGTGGTGTACCAATGGGGGTGACGGGTACCACAAATTACTTATCTGTACAAGTAATATAAATTTGTTGGTTATTGCCTATTATTACATATTTGAAGAGTCTAAAAAAAATAAACCCATAGAAAATGGTTATTTAGATTGAGCAAGCTTAGTTTTAATTACCAAATTAAAGGATCTATCATGAAAGCATACGTTTATATATCAATATTAATTTTTTATTCCGCCCTTCTTTTTGGTAAGGACGATGGAGCAATTAATGAAAAGTTATATTTTGGTCCATGCAACAAATTTGCAAAAGATCTTACTTTTGATTGTTATCGAAGTTTTGATGAAGTAGTCCAATTTCTACAAGATGCTACTAAACAATACCCAGGCCTTGCCAAACTAGAATCAATCGGAAAATCTTTTGAAGGACGTGACCTGTGGGTAATAACAATAACCGATTACAAAACCGGTGTTCCAGAAGACAAGCCCGGAATTTGGGTTGATGGCGGTGTTGATTCCGATGAAGTTATTGCTACAGAAGTCGCCCTAGGTTTGATTCACCGGCTTTTAACTTCCAATGATACAGATATTGTTCACTTAAGGAAAACACGCGTTTTTTATATTTTACCTAACATGATTCCAGATGTATCTGAACTCCATCATAAAACACCTATGCGACCAAGAGATTCAACCATGCGACCATGGGATGATGATGGCGATGGTAAGTTCGACGAAGATGGCCCGGATGATCTTAACGGAGATAATCAAGCTTTACAAATGCGTGTCCAAAATTCTGCTGGGCAGTGGGTAAAAGATGAAAAAGACAATCGATTACTGCGCCCAAGAAAACCAGATGATGAAGGCCCTTTTTATAAAAGGTATAGTGAAGGAAATGACGATGATGGCGATGGTAAATATAATGAAGATGGACCGGGTGGTATTGATCCCAATCGAAATTACCCTGGGAATTGGTCATTAAAACAAAGGGGTTCTGGCCCTTTCCCCGGTTCTGAACTCGAACTAAGAACTGTACTTGATTTTATCTATTCACATCCAAACATTGCTGCTTCTCAACATCTACATTCATCTGGTGGTGTAATTCTAAGGCCCCCATCTGTGCCAGATATGGTTCTTCCAAACAGCGATTTACATCTCTATATCGCACTATCTGAACGAGGGCTTGGCATTACCGAATATGGTTTAGCAACTTCGGTGTATCAGTGGAATTTCCCTCGAGGATCTAAAAATAAAGGCAAGGGTCAGCTCTGGCGTGATAGTAAGGGAGATATAAAAGGATTGGACCCATTTGATGGCGGTGGTAATTACTACGGTAGCAACAATGATCTTGAAGATGCATATGCAGCGTATGGTGGTTCTCTAGATGGCATGTACGAATTATTTGGTATACTTGCTTTCGCCAATGAAATCTATCGTTTTGGAGAAGATTTAGATAATGATGGGCGCGTTTCTCAATCTGAACAGCTTCAATACAATGATAAAAAAATGAATGGTAATGTATTTCAGAGTTGGGAAGAGTTTGACCATCCAACTTTAGGCAAAGTAGAAATTGGTGGTTGGAAAAAATTTGGTCATAATAACCCCCTCCCACCTGAATTACCGCTTGAAATTGAGCGTAACGTAAATTTTATTCTTATGCAAGCTCGAGCGACACCTATTCTAGTAATTACTAATGTTGAACAAACGGTGGTCGAAAAAAACATTTACCGATTAAAGACAACAATTTCCAACAAGGGTTTTCAACCAATAGAATTAGCAATCCGAGAAAAAAATGGTCGGGCAACGCCAGTACATGCTAAAATTATTGGGTCAAAACAGGTCACTCTCCTCGATGAAAAAAAGGAAAGAATGTTAGGAAATATCATGGGTAATTCAGAAATAGAAATTGATTGGCTTGTACAAGGGCCAAAGGGTGCATCAGTTACGATAGAGTCATATCATCCCAAAGGTGGCCGAACAAACCTTAAAGTAAGACTTGGCCGTTAATATTGTACAAAAAAATCTGGACAAATTTATTTAACTAAAATCATTAATTGGAGTGTGGCATGCGCATAAAAAAACAATTGTTAAAGTTTATAATTTTATCTTCTTTTCTCTTAGGACAAGTTGACCTTTTAAACTCGCGTTTTAAATTCACTCCTGGCATTAGTTATGACCTTTCTATTCAATCGCCAAAAGATTATTTAGGTTACGATTTAGGTACAGAGTACACACTTTATGCTGATGTAATGTCTTATCTTAGAAACTTAGCACAGGAATCTGATCGTGTATCGATTCATTCTTATGGCAAAACTCATGAAAAACGGGCTCTAGAATATTTAGTGATTACTTCTTCTTCACAACGTGGTCGTTTGGAAGAAATTCGAAAAAATAACTTACGTCTCACTGATCCACGAACAATTAATAACCGTGTTGCTGATAAAATAATTCAAGAAAATCCTGGTGTTTATTGGCTTAGTTACAATGTTCATGGCAACGAAGCCTCCAGTACCGAAGCAGTGATGCAAGTGGCATACCGGCTGGCCGCTGGACAAGATCGTGAAACGCGAGCCATTATAGATAATTCTGTCGTTATTTTGGTTCCTTGCGTGAACCCAGACGGTCGCGACCGATACGTATACTGGTATAAATCAGCTCAAAGCCAAGTAACGAATGCCGATGAATTTGATTATGAACATGATGAGCCTTGGCCTGGTGGTCGTACGAACCATTACTGGTTTGATTTAAATCGAGATTGGGTTTGGCTAGTTCACCCTGAATCTCAAGGACGGATTGCAGCCTACCAGCATTGGATGCCCCAAATCCATGTGGACTACCATGAAATGGGGTTCAATCGGAATTATTTTACCATGCCAGGGACAACCCCTAGAAATTTAATGCTGCCAGACCCTTATGAAGCTTTATCCGACACATTTGGATTAGCAAATATTGCTGCTTTTGATAAACATAAAGTAATGTACTATACTCGTGAAGGATTTGATTTTTTCTATCCTGGTTATGGTTCTTCCTATCCTAGTGTAATGGGTGCTATCGGTATGCTTGTAGAACAAGGTGGCCATTCCCGCGGCGGACGAGCAGTGAAAACAGATGATGGTTATACCTTGACCTTACGCCAGCGTATTTTTGACCATTACCAGACTTCTTTTGCTACTTTATCCGCTGCTGTTAGAAACCGTCAAACACTAAATCAATACTTTCATGATTCTTTCCAAGAAAAAACAAATAAAGGTAACGCAGCAGCTTATATTTTCCCTGATAATACTCATAATTATTTATACGATGTGATGAATATGCTCATGGAACACGGCATCGAAATTCATCAGGCAAAAACCGATTTTAATGTAATCAAAGCACACAATTATAAAGATGGAATTGCTAACCGGCATGAATTCAAAAAGGGGGATTTTGTTATTTTTACTGATCAGCCACGCCATTTATTTATTAACACTGTTTTACAACGTGAAATGGAAATTGAGGATTCCATTATGTACGATATGGCTACTTGGTCGGCCCCATTAGCCTACAATCTAGAAGCTTATTGGACGGAAAACAAACTACGCATGGGTACTACACGCCTGATAGAGAAGTTGAATTATCCTTCGGGGCTAACCAAAAAAAATGCCCCTTATGCGTATGTTATCAATTGGCACCAGCGCAACGCACCCAAAGCGCTTGCAATGTTATGGAATAAAGGCTATCGTGTTCGATCAGCGCGCAAAGAATTCAATAATGGGATCCGCGACTATCCTCGCGGAACGCTAGTTATACTTATCGGCCGTAACCAAGAAAAACAAAAATCGGTTCAAAATGATATGGAGATTATTGCTTCTACCGCAGGAGTAGAAATTGAAGCTTTTGAAACTGGCCGCATGAATTCAGGTATTGATTTCGGATCAGGCAATATGGTGCCTTTAAAACAATCTAAAGTCGGATTAATGGTTGATAGCCCATTTAATTCTTATACCGCTGGCCAACTTTGGTTTTTACTTGATAAAGACACTGAACTTGGTATTTCTAGGATTCGCGCAGCACGGATCAAGCAAATGGATTTAAAGAAATACAATGTTTTGATTTTCCCTGGAACCCGTGGTGAGCTGGATTCTACCATTGTGAAAAAAATAAAGCAATGGGTTAGAGAGGGTGGCACTTTGGTAGCAACAGAAAGTTCTGCTGAATTTTTTGGAGAAAAATCGGGTTTAACAAAAGTAAAAACTGTTTCACTTCCAAAAATAGAATCAGATACAATTCCAGCCAGTGCTTACACACGTTATGAAGATCGCGCTGATTCATCGGGCCTCAAACGAATACCGGGAACAGCATTACTTGGGATCGTGGATAATTCCAATCCGCTAGCATTCGGAGTTCCAGAAACGCTCTATACACTAAAACAAAACACAAAAGCATTAGAGCCGAATGCTAATCTACAAACTGTAGGATATTATCATAAAAATCCAAAAAAGATAAAAGTATCCGGTTATATTTCAATTGAGAATCAAAAATTGCTATCAGGGAAGGTCTTCGCAGCGGTTCAACCTATAGGCCAAGGTAAGGTTGTTTTTCTCGTGGATAATACACAATATCGTATGTTTTGGGTTGGCCCTTCACGATTGGTCCAAAACGCGGTTATGTTAGTTCCAAGTATGTAAAGGAAATATTATGAAAAAGAAACTGTCATTTTTTATTGCAACGGCTATTTTGATGGTTGGCTGTAGCAATGATGCTAACTTAAAGAAAAGAGCTTATGAATTAGCTCATACATATATTATTACTGATGGGCACATCGATGTCCCTTGGCGTTTAAATGACGGCTACGAAGATCTATCCGTTCGTACCGAAGGTGGCGATTTCGATTACATTCGTGCTAAAGATGGCGGTCTAGATGTGCCGTTCATGTCCATTTATGTTCCTTCATCATACCAAGAAACGGGCGGAGCTAAAGAAAAAGCTGATTCGCTCATTGATCTTGTTCACCGCATTGCTAATGATCATCCAGATAAATTCGAAGTTGCTTACAGTCCAAATGATGGGGACCGCATTTTTTCCCAAGGCAAGATTGCCCTGCCAATGGGTATGGAAAATGGGGCTCCCATAGAAGATAATCTAAACAATGTGGCCTATTTTCACAAACGAGGTATCCGTTATATTACACTAACCCATGCCAGAGATAATTTGATTTGTGATTCATCTTATGATACCACAAACACTTGGGACGGGCTTAGTCCTTTTGGTAGGCAGGTGGTAGCAGAAATGAATCGGGTTGGTATTATGGTTGATATTTCCCATGTGACAGATGCTGTTATAAATCAGGTTTTAGATATGGCCAAGGCGCCCGTCATCGCTTCTCACTCTTCATGTAGAAAATTTACTCCTGGTTGGCAACGAAATATGGGAGACCCGGAAATCAAACGACTGAAAGAAAACGGCGGTGTCATTCAGATCAATTATGGTTCATCTTTTATTACACAAGCATCTCAAGATAAAAGGCAAGCCAATAGTGATAAGATTGCGGCCTATGGCAAAAAAAATGGACTGGAGCAAGAAGACGAGAAACTGAAAGTTTATGCGAAAAAAGTATCCGAGGATAATCCCATTTACGCCGATATAACAGAAGTAGTCGATCATATTGATCACGTTGTTAAGCTTGCCGGAATTGACCATGTTGGAATTGGTTCCGATTATGATGGTGTTGGCGATTCTCTTCCATATGGACTTAAAGATGTCTCTTCATACCCCAATCTCATATATCATTTATTAAAGCGCGGTTATTCTGATGAAGATATTGCTAAAATCTGCTATAAAAATGTCTGGCGGGTTTGGAGAGAAGTGGAAAGAGTTGCCGCAAAATTACAAGAAAGCTAAGTCTATTGTAAATTGATGAAAACTGCTGTTCAACACGGTGGTGGGTGGCCGGCGATTTTATATAGCATTCGGATGGGTCACCGCGTAGGGTATCGTAATCTATGGAGGACACTTTCTTCACGAAATGTCTGCAAAACTTGTGCACTTGGAATGGGCGGCCAGCAGGGTGGTATGCGAAATGAACAGGGTCATTGGCCAGAAGTTTGCAAAAAATCAATCCAGGCAGCGGCAGCTGATATGCAAGGTGCAATACAACCGGATTTTTATCACCAATATTCTATAAATGAGCTAAAAAAATTTTCACCAAGAGCATTGGAACAAGCAGGGCGCATCACAACTCCTCTTTTACTAAAACAAGGTAGTAGCAACTACCAACCCATTGATTGGACAGTAGCATTTGATCGAGTAGCACAAAAGCTTAAGCAAGCAGACCCTAGCCGTGCTTTTTTCTATTTTAGTGGTAGATCATCTAATGAAGCCGGTTTTCTACTGCAATTATTTGCCCGAGTATTTGGTACTAATCACATTAATAATTGTTCTTATTATTGCCATCAAGCTAGTGGCGTTGGGCTTTCTCAATCATTAGGCACAGGTACAGCGACTATTCAATTAGAAGATCTAGATCATTGTGATTTATTATTCCTTATGGGTGCAAACCCTAGCTCAAACCACCCACGATTACTTACAAAACTGAAAAATATCCGGCGGCGAGGTGGAAAAGTAATTGTGATAAACCCAGTAGTAGAAAAGGGATTAATAGAATTTCGGATTCCTTCTAATCTAAAAAGTCTGTTGTTTGGATCTAAAATCGCTTCTGAATATATACAGGTGCGGCCTGGCGGAGATTTAGCCATGCTTAGCGGTCTGGCCAAATTTATTCTTGAGCAAAATGCAATCAATTCTAATTTTATTGATTCAGCTACTGAAGGATTCAATGATTTTAAATTAAAAATTCAAAATCTCAATTGGGATGACATTGAATTAGGTTCTGGTTTACAACGGAAAGAAATTGAAAGAGTTGGGAAAAGTTATATTGCAGCAAAAAATGTGGTTTTCAGTTGGTGTATGGGAATCACCCACCATGCTCATGGTGCAGCGACCGTGCAAAACATTGTTAATCTGGCATTACTGCGCGGAATGATTGGCAAAAAAAATGCGGGGGTTTTGCCGATTCGAGGTCATTCCAATGTACAAGGAATGGGCTCTATGGGCGTAACGCCTGCATTAAAAGAAGCAGTGTTCAATCAGCTCACCAAAGAAGGTGTTTTTGTCCCGTCATTTAAGGGCTATGACACCATGGCCTGTATTCAGGCTGCTTATAAAAGTGAAATGGATTTTGCTTTTTGTCTTGGTGGTAACTTATATGGCTCGAACCCTGATTCCAACAGTACAACACAGGCGTTTTCAAATATTGATACTGTAGTTTATTTAAGTACAACTTTAAACACAGGGCATGCTTGGGGAACGGGCAAGGAAACCATTATTCTTCCCGTACTGGCGCGTGATGAAGAGCATCAAAGTACAACACAGGAATCCATGTTTAATTTTGTTCGTTTAAGTGATGGCGGCATCAAACGCTTTCCAAATCTAAAATCAGAAGTTGAGGTTATTGTTGAAATTGCAAATCGCGTGTTAGGTAATAATGGATTATTCCAATGGAATGAATTCAAAAATCACGAAAGTATCCGGAAACTGATTTCGCGCATCATCCCGGGGTTTGAGCCTATTTCTAATATAGGTAAAACAAAAAAAGAGTTTCACATCCGTGGACGTATTCTACGCGAAACCAATTTCTCGACAACTTCTGGTAAAGCCAAATTTATTTATCATACGATTCCAAATCTCAATCAATTAAAAGAAAACGAATTTCATTTATTGACTGTGCGGTCAGAAGGTCAATTCAATACAGTAGTATATGAAGAGGAAGACATTTACCGCGGCCAAGAGCGTCGGAATGTCATATTAATGAATAAAGAAGATATGGATCGTATTGGATTTTTGGATAACGATCGAGTGGTAGTGAAAAGTAAAACAGGACAAATCAGCAATATCTGTGTGCGTTCTTTTGATATCAAAATTGGAACTGTGCTCATGTATTATCCCGAGGCCAATGTCCTCATCAGCCAAATGGTTGATCCACTTTCACGAACGCCCGCTTTTAAATCTACTGCTGTAACAATCGGTCAATCTTAGGATACATGTCTATTTGATCATGAATCATGGGCACGTACCGTATTTAATATTTTTTTATGAAGCCATTTTTTCATTAACATATTAAGAATAGAAATAAATCTAAGTTTACCAGGAATAAAAACCGTTTTTTTACCTGATTGAATCGCTTGGATAATTTTATCAGTACATGGATTTAATTCTATTGTATTATGATCATGGCTGTGACCCGCTTGCCCAATTTTTCCCCCATCTGCACCATACGCATTTTGCCTTAGGCTGGTGCCCTTAATCCAGCCTAAATAAGCATTCATAAAACTGATAGCACCTTCAAGCTCCATGTCTAGTGTCTCTAAAAATCCATGGAGTGCATGTTTAGACGCAGAATATCCTGCGTGGTGTGCAAAACCAATAATAGCTTGTGCAGTAGTAATTGAAACAATCTTGCCCTTTGATTTTTTTAATTCAGGCAAGGCGGCATGGACACAATAGACTGAACCCATATAATTAACATTCATAATATCATTAAAAAATGAGATATCCTCAATCTCTTCAAATGGGGCCCACATACTAACACCAGCATTAAGGATAAGCATATCGATTGTGTGAAAGTTTTGTATTGTAAGGTTAATTAAGTTTTTACAATCATTCTCTTGTGTAATATCCGTCGGCACTGCTAATGCCGAACCACCACTTTTCTTTATATTATTACAGATTTGTTCAAGTTTTTCTAAAGAGCGTGCGGCAAGAACAACATTTGCTCCTTTCAAACCCAACTTTTTTGCGAGAGATTCACCGATCCCAGAAGAAGCACCGGTAATTATTATAGTTGATCCAGTAATAGTAACACTCCGGTTTTATTTGGCAAAAATGCCATTACCGATCCCAAATACATTTCCTGGATCGTGGGCACTTTTCATATCTTTGATCAATTCTATACTTGAATCGGATAAAGTCGCGTCCATAAAATCTTTACGCAACTTACCAACACCATGATGATGAGATATGGAACCACCATGGTCCATAATTACCTTACGGATTGCATGTTCTATATTCCCAAAGAGATCTTCCGAATGAGGAATGTTTTTTACGCTCATGCCCAACATAAAATAAATGCATACTCCTGTATGATAAATTTGAGGAATTCTATAAGAAATGTATGGTTTACCGGGGACGTTATGTTTTGCATGGAGTTCAAACAATGTCTCCGTAGCTGCCTTGCAAACTTCATCGATTTTACTCCATGGCACCGTGGTTTCCATCGTTTCACCTATAATATGAAAATCTGTCAAGAAATCCCTTACATATGCAATAGCGAAGGTTAATAAATATCCTCGTTTCCCATTGCCTGATCCACCTACCAGCCCACCGTGTTTTTTAGCTAAAGCCAAAATGTTTTTCTCTTGGTATCTGACTTCGCTGGAGGTTCCTTCCATAACAAACGTAGTCGCACACATTTCATCTGCATTAAATCCTTTCACATTGAGAACAAAAAACTTCTGAATATTAGCCTTGATTTTCATTAATCCTTCTGTGCGAGGTTTGAGGGCCTGCCCAAATCGAAACTGAACGTTATCGACAAGTCGAACACTTGATGGAATAAAATTGGTTCGAGAGAGATTATAAAGGAATTCTACACCGGTTTCCCAATTTTTAAACATAACAGAATTATATTTTTTTACTTTTGGCTTTTCGTGAATTTTCAATATGGCTTTTGTGATTATGCCAAGGTTACCCTCCGAACCAAATAAAATATTCTGTGGTTTAAACCCAATTGATGCACGAGCAAGAGGTTCCACTTGCTCGATAATACCTTTTGGTGAAATCATGGTCACATTTTCTACAATATCCTCAATGTTACCATATCGGTTTTTTTTCATACCACTGGCATTGGTTGCAATCCATCCTCCCAAAGTTGAAAGTTCAACACTGTCTGGTTCATGGCCAACACAATATCCACGTTCTCCAAGCCAGGCTTCAAGATCTGACCCGGTAATACCAGCCTGAACACAGATTCTTCTATCTTTTTCATTAATCCATTCCACTTTATTCATCCTGCGCAAGTCCACAGAAACCACCATTCGTGTTTCACCTTTTGGAATTTTTAGTGCACTACTTACACTTGTTCCACCCCCAAAAGGAACAAGACATACTTTGTGTTCTTTTGCAAGATTAATCAATTGTTTAGTTTCATCATCTGATTCTAGGTAGAAAACCAGATCGACTGTTCGTTCAATAGTGCTATAAAGAATTTTATAAACTTCTTCTGATGTTGTTTGTCCATGACTATGAATCAACCGATCTTCGTCTTTCAATGAATAACGGTCTTGGGAAAACTCTTTTTTTATTTCTGCAAAAAAAGATTCGTTAATATTAGGTGGATTAACTTGTTTTTTATCAACCTCTGATAATTGATCCTCCAAGCTTATCTTAATGTCTAACATTTCTTCTACATATGGGATGAAATCCGGCATCTTCGAGCCACAAAGTTCATACCGATCTCCTGTCATGGATACTGTTCGGTCTTCATTTAAAATAAACCGTGAATCTTTATAACCCCATTTATGACCCCATGTTTCATGATCATCAGCAAAAAATTTCTTATCAGTCATTAAATTTTTCTTCTTCCTTTCTAATGCGCTTCTCAAGTTCTTGGATAAAACGGATAACTGATTCCGAATTATCTGTGTCACCGTTCAATATGAATTCCCTGGGATACATGGGGTCCAAAATATGGACTTGAATCTGGACTGGACGCATAAATATTTTCCCTTTTGGCCATGCTTTGTGAGAACCATAAATAAAAACCGGCACAATCGGGACATTCAGTTTTGCTGAAAACTCTGCTGCGCCTTTGCGAAAGGGCCTGATATCGCCTGGGGTGCCTCTAGATCCCTCAGGAAATATGACCAAATTCCGATTCCCTTGATTCATGAATGCTCGACATAAAGCAATTGTATTATCGAAAGGAAAGTCTATGGTTTGTTCTTCAGATTTTCTGGCAATAGGAACAAGATTCATTACAAAATTTGTGAGAACCCTTTTAATATTACTATCGAACCAATAATCTTTTGCTGCCAGCATGCCAAAATAATTAAAACTTTTCCCTGCTGCAGCGCTGAGCAAAGCAACATCCATGTGACTGTTATGGTTGCTACAAAAAATAGCTGATCCGTCCGGTAGTTTTTCTCGTCCATAGATTGTAACTGGTGTATACCAAAGAAAAACAAATTTGCAGTAATAGTAAAATATTTTTTTCCATATGCGGAAAAAGAATGGTTGTTTATTAACAAGGTAAGAATACTTCTGATCTTCAAGAATGGATATTCCAACCATTCTCTAACGGCCATATATCATATGGGCTTTCGCAAATGTACCTGATGCGATTGCAGACATTAAGGATATTTCAAGCGCAAGGCTTGAAGCACAAATAATTTCTGCTAGTTTCCGGGAAGCATGTTTGCCCGTGTTGCACCCCAAAAGCTTAAGGTTTTGATTCTGTTGGAGTAATCTAGTCCCCCCTCCAACAGTGCCAACGGTAATAGATGGAAGCGTCAACCTGAATTTCATTCCATGGTTTACCGGTTCAGTTTGATAATGCCCTAGAGAATTTTCAGCAACACAGGCAGTATCTTGTCCCGTAGACAGATAAATAGCTGTAAGTGCATTGGAAACATGTAAATGACATCCTTCCGTGCCAGCCATACGAGTGACAGTAGGGCCAACTTGCTGAAATTTTTCTACATCTGATATTTTAATCCCAAGAATTCTTCGCAAGGCCGAGTTTGTAATAGTTGTTTCCGCAATGACACTGTGACCCCTGCCCAAAATCATATTTCTTGCAGATGCTTTTTTGTCACTGTTGAATCCAGATTCCAAAATAAAATCATTGTTCGTTTTGGCCTTTATAAAATCACAGGCTGTTTTTGCCGCAAGCGTCACCATGTTTTGACCAGCTGCATTACCCGTATCCATGATCATATCCAAAACTACATAATTCTGAATTGGGTATTGATCAATCCGGATGAGTTTTCCATAATTGGTTGTGGATTCCGCTATTTTTTTAATGGATTTAAAATGCCTATCAACCCATTTCATAAATTTGCTTGCTGAAGCGAGATCATCAAAAATGAAAACAGGGGCACGTGATAATTCCTGCTTTATATGACTTACGTGAAATCCACCGCATCGTTTGGCCACCATCATGCCACGCATCATAGATACAGCAAGTGTTCCTTCTAAGGTACATAGAGGAACAAAAAATTCCCCCTTCGCATAGTTCCCATCAATCAAAAGAGGACCTGCGATCGCCATCGGAATTTTCATGAACCCAATATGGTTCTCAATAATTCCCCTTAAATCTTCGGGTTTATTTTCAAGGGTGCCATCGATTGCCATCCCGGTTTTTTCTTTAAGCCACTTCAGCCTCCGATTTGTATCGGTGCTTTTATAACCGTTAGGAATTATAATATTATTCTTTGATTTTTTTACTGCCACAGTTCAGCAAATATAAAGTTAATACGCAAGAATGCTGTATAAAAAAGATTCATTTCTTTTCAAGCTTAGTTTTTAGTTCATCGTAACCGATAAATCTCAAAATGGGTCCACTCTATCCATCAATTATAACAAATTTTTTAAGATATACAAACTTGTTTCAACTAGATTAATTATTCTTTATATAGATTTTTAACCCAGTCTGCATCTATATCTGGCAAAGCGGATCCTAACTGTGCTGCCACTTTTACTTGAGCTACATTTCTTTGGCCTAAAAGTACGCATCCAGTTTCTACATCCGTAAGAAGCGCATCCACAACTCCATGCATGACAGGGTGTGGATGATTTGAAAACCTTTTTTCCAACTTTTCTTTGTTAGTTCTCATTTTATCAATCACGATTTGATCAGCAAATTCATTTATAGTCGCCCGGAAATCCCCCATTTCAAAAGATACTGGTTCTGTGTATTTACCCGTAAGCAACCCATGTTTAATAGGTGAAAAAAAACAGACTCCCAAATTATTTGCTTCAACGTAGCCTTTCAATCCGGTGGCTTCGTAAGAATCATCCATTACATTACGGTATGGTTGGATTACATCCGGATTGCATCTTTCTATAAATTTCATGATTTTATCAGAAAACCAATCAGAAAGGCCAATAAAACGTGTTTTCCCATCTTCTTGAAACCGACGAACTACTTCCAGTGCTTCATCAAAATATTGTTCCTGCTTTCCAAAATTACAATGATGTAAATAAATCAAATCTACACAATCAGTGCGCAAGTTTTTTAAAGAGCGTTCCATATTAGTTCTCATATGATCTGAGTTATACCAGTAATCATAGGGTCCCATATCCCAGCCAACCTTTGTAGCAATAAAGACTTCATCTCTAGATATTTTATTCCATATGGAACCAATTAATTGTTCTGATCGTCCATCACCGTAAACATCTGCTGTATCCCAATGGTTGATACCTCTTTCAAATGCCTTTATAAGCGCCGCGCGGCTATCGTTATCATCCTGCCCCGCCCATCCCACAGGTTGATTTTCACCCACTGTGCTGGCGCCTCCATAAGACCAGGTCCCCAAACTAATTCTAGACACTTTTGCATTTGTTCGCCCCAATGTGATATATTCCATTTTAATCCTTTTAATGAACAAATAAATTTACGGAAACTTGCTCCCTAATATGTCAGAACGATTTAAAATAATGGATATCGGCCACCGCGGATTACTGCTTGATGAAGCGCTTACAGAGTTAGAAACAGCAGTGAGTGATTGCATTTTTCATGGCAAGGTTCGTGCGATCAAGGTCATTCATGGCCATGGGAGTGGCGCTTTGAAGCGTCGAGTCCGGGAATGGTGCGAAAATCAGACCGGTCGTTTCCAGGCCGTAATCTATGGAGAAAACTATGATCTTTTTGATGTGGACTCTGCCGGGATGCGCGCCGACTGCGGCTTACCCCTAGATCCTGATTTGGACCGTAAGAATAGAGCTGTTACTTATATATGGTTTTGGTAAATGTTACAATGGCTTAATGACCACATCTTTCGTAGATGGTTGATCAGAGAAATAACAAATTGTGCATATGATTTTTTGATAGGGCTAACTTTTTACTGAGCTTGACAACAATACTACCAAAGTCCAAATAAAAACGGCAATGTGTCAATTTGAACTAACTTTACAAATAATGTAAATTTATTGTCTATACATTAATTATGATTAGCACTGATAAATATACAAAATACGATTATCTGTTTAGGAACGTTGTACCCAACCCTCATTTAAAAATTAAAATTTTTGGTGAGAACGACTCTTACTTAAAGCCACAAGATTATGACAATGTGACTAATCTTGAAAATATAATTTGATGTGGAAGAGGTTGTACTTACCCGATATAATGGCAGCGAGATGCAGGAACGTTATTATGTTATTGATTCTATGAAAGATATGTACCGAGCCTTCCAAGATAACCACAATCTTTTTTGGTTTGAAGGCAAAACACCTCTCCTATAAATAACTTTTAAATGAAAAAAATAAATCAACTGATTTTAATTATTATACTTGTTATTATATGTAATGCATGTACTCTTTCTCCTGCGTCGTTAGCAAAACACAATCCAGAAATATTAACTGCCCATGCAGATTCACTTTTGAGCGCTCACCCTGATGATGCAGAACTGAAATTAGCCATTATTTCCGCTAAACTTAACCTAGCAATAAAAAACAATAATTTAGACGAGTTCCGTTCGGTGCTTAAAATTGATGCAAAAAATGCTTCCGCTCGTTACCATATATACATGGCCGAAGGAAAAGAATATCACAAACAAGGGCATAAGAATGCACAATGGGATGCAATACAATCCTTTGCAAAAGCAGCAACCACAATTGACACGTTAGGAGAACCTTATTATTGGATGGGGCTGGCATATGAAAAAAAAGATGAAATGGATTTTGAACTCCCATTGGAAGTTTATGATAAAGCACTAGCTCTTTATCTACCAAAAGATATTTATACCTTAGTCATATCTAATCGGGAGGCACTTCTCAAACGCAAAAAAACCTACGAAGATTTTTGGAAATAGCTACCAATCTAATTCATGTTATTTTTCGTTATCTTCGACCATTTTTGACTTGATTCACGAATAGAACAGCGCTAAACTTTCCTTACCTATTAATTGGTTTACATCCTTTGGTAGCACACAATCCGAGGTAAATATAAGATGGCGAAAAGATCATTATTTAAACACTCATTAATTACAATGATATGTGCGCTTTTTGCTACTAACTTATTTGCCCAAGACCCAAAAAACATTTCCGGAACTCTAGTTGACGCAGATGGAAACAATGTTGTCCAAACAACTATATTACTATTGAGTGAGGACGGAACAGAGGTTCAACGCACTAAAACATCAAAAAAACGTCTGGGGCGCGGAGGCGGAAAATTCGAGTTCAAAAAGATTATGCCCGGCAATTATAAGTTGGAGGCAGAGTCTGGAGATGCAGGGATAAACATGCCTGTTGAAGTTGGCGATAACAATATTAAACTGGGAGATGTTGCTTTAACAAGTAGTGCTTCTGCAGATTCACAAGCAGGTGAATCTGATACCGCAACATCGGAAGGGCCTGGCCCTAATGCGCCTGAATTCACACCTGATCCTGGAAAAGATTATATTCTCAATGAACTCAGTTTTGAGATTAAAAAAATGACGGCTGAGTTAAAATATTTAAACGAAGAATTAGAAAATTTAAAGGCCCTTAGTAAAATGTGGATCAATCCACTGGCTATTTATTCCAAAGAAATCATCATGAAAAACGGATCAGCTGTATTTGGTAAAGTAGTTTATCAAGATGAAGAATCTTTAAAAGTCGAAACATTGGTGGGCTATTTAATTATTAATCGGCAAGATGTGGTCAGAATTGTAGATAATGTTGTTACTGAGGAACAGGCTGAATATGTGCCGGAACAAGTCCGGGATAGTTACACGCCACCGCCAATGCCCAAATTGGCAGAACCTCAGTACACTTCGGCGGAAAGAGGTGGCTCAAGAAAATATTCTGCTAACTGTGTGTTGGTCGGCAATATCAGTGAAAAGAAAGATGCGCAGGGCAATATTGTATTCAACGGCGAGATAAAAAATATTGGTGGACGCAGATCCGATTTTGTAAAAGTTGATTTTGTATTCCGTAAAAACTGGAGTGGCGAAACGAAAACGCTCACCACATTTGTAAGAGGTGGTTACCATACATTCGATTCCGGTATCACAACCGATGCCACATTGTTACCGGGAGCCACGGGGGCCTTTGAACTTTATGTACCCCATGATTTTGGCTCTTTTATCGGTTACTCATATGTAATCGATTGGGAGGAATACGAATAAGTGGGGCCCGGGGCTCTAATAAACCGAGTTAACCGGCTGATAAAAGGACTGACAATCCTTACAATAGTTGGTTTGCTGCCCGCCCAAGAAACAATACCACTTTCAGAAATATTCTTTTTAGATCTCGGCATTGTTATTGAGCCGTCTAGGGGGTTCGAAACTTATTCCCGATTGGTTAAAAAACCATCTCAAGAAGTTTCATTCAAAATAAAAAAGGTTGAAAGCGGATCCATTTACATGGCTTCTAGCAAAGAATTGCTTTCCACATTGGGTAGAATCAACACACGCATCAAACGATTAGAAAATTCTTTCCAAACAGAAATGACTGCCTTGAAACAGGAAAATGTGAAACTCAGGAACACCTTGGCAGAAATACAGCAATCCCAAAAAAAACATAAATAGACCCAAAGATATTGTACTAGAGCCTACAAAGGAAACCAAACCCTTTACCGAAATAGTAGAAAATTTGTCATTAACTAAATCAACAGCAAGGCCAGTCCCTGTCTTTAATCATTCAACGTATATGACCGGTGTCTTTGCCTATCAACGGGAAGATTATCATACGGCGCTTAATAAATTTTTAGAGCTCCATTTAGATGATGCTCCTAAAAAGACAACTGAAAATATTTTGTATTGGATGGCCGACGCTTACCAGCAAACTGGACAATACGATAAGTCACTATCACTTCTGAATACAATTACCACTACTGGTGTTTTAAGAATCGATGATGCGCTGGTTCAAAAGGGGTTGCTACATCGAAAAATGGGAGACGAAAATTTGGCCATGATTGCTTTTAGTGACGTTGTGTCACAGCATCCAAACAGCGAATATCTCCGTTTGGTCCAGTTGGAATTAAAAAAGTTTGATGAAACAAGATGAAAAGATTCATAATTCTTTCATTAACTTTATTATCCACAATTTTTAGTGCAACTCGCATAGCTTACCTGCGACCAGGTCCAATGATGAAAATTCCTTTTACATCAGTGGGTCCTTCGCCTTATTTATTCACAGCTGGGTTTGGATCTGAACTTCATAATTTTTCACCATTTAACACGGCTGGCGGTGCATATATCAGTGGCGAGGCCAATGGTTGGACCATTGGGTTTTCCACTTCCACAGGTGCTGATACAACCCGCTTAGCAAACCTAGAAATATCCACTTATAAGGCACCGATTGAATTTGGATTCCATCTTCAACGTCGCGTATATATTAGAGATAATATTTCATTTACAGTTGGACTTCAGGATATTGTTTTCCAAAACAGTACCAAAGGCTTCAACCTTGATCCAAAAGAATTGTCTTTTTTCGGCATAGTGAGTAGCCAAAAAGAAATGGGACAATATAATATGAACACTTTTATTGGATTTGGCACAGGCGGTTTTGGTGCAATCGACACGATAAGAACCGACACGCTTGCTGAACAACCAACAGGTACAAATGCCGGCGTATTTGCCGGTGCAATTTTTAATACCCCATATTTAGAAAAATGGGGTGGTGTAGATATTGTGGGTGAATTCGACGGCAATGGCATCAATGTGGGACTCCGCATCCCCCTTACCTCGGATTATCGCCTTAACCTAGGATTCACCCACATAGAAAAATTACCGAAATGGAAAGAGCGCTATTGGGAAGGCCATGCTGGTATGACCATTGGTTTTGAAATTACAGCACCTCGAGTATCTATGATGAAAACGCCTGGTGGCGGTCCTGCGCCACCAGTACTTGGCCCAATCAATATGGCTGAAATGGATACTACCCTTATGCTCGCTGACTATACGGTGCACACTCTACGGGATTCTATGGGGCTGATGACAAATGAAATGCGGAACCTAATGACACGTTTGTCTGCTATGGAACAACACTCCAAATTTTTGGAAGATTCTTTAAAGGCTATCCGCCTAAACACTAATGTAGATGAACGGAAAATGAACGATGCTATGCGTCATCTATCCCGATCATTACGCTATTTTTACGCAGGTAACTATCGGACTTCTTTGCAGGAAGTTGAATCGGCTTTGGAATTGAATCCAAACCTCGCTTTAGCTTACGCACGACGTGGTTCTATATATTACAAACTGGGGGATATTCAGCGCGCAACAATCAACTGGAACCTGGCACTGCGAATGGATCCAGAATATGATGATGTGAGAAACGTGCTGAAAGCATTACATGAAAATCGCTTGAAATCAACTAGTATGATTAAGGACTAAAGTATGGATATTGCAACTATTATAGGCATTGTTTTAGGGTTGGTGGCCATCGTTGGCAGTATTTTAATGATGACTCCCGATTTAGCCATGTTTGGATCAGCTTCAAGTTTTGGTATTGTTTTTGGGGGCATGATTGCATCCGTTGCTGTGGCCTTTCCATTAAAAGATGTGCTTCAGCTGGGAACTGCTATGGGCGCTGTTTTTAAAGGCAGTAAGGATTCTCTCGGCAATCTTGTTGATGAAGCAGTTGAAGCATCTGAAGTGGGTCGTAAAGGTGTGGCGGACCTTGAAAATCACGTTGGAAACATCAAAAGTTTTTTCTTCAAAGATGGTGCTCAAATGGTCGTAGATGGATATTCTCTTGAAGAATTGACTGAAATTTTAAACACCAGAATTGATTACCGTGAATTACGCGAAAACACACAGGCCGGTTTGTTTAAATCCATGGGAACGATGGCGCCCGCATGGGGTATGGTCGGGACACTTATTGGTCTTGTGGTTATGTTGTCAGGTTTTGGTGAAGGAGGTACGGATGCTCTTGGCGGTGGTATGTCTGCAGCTTTGATTACAACGATGTACGGTGCTATACTTGCCAATTTATTTTTTCTTCCTATGGCAGAAAAAATAAAAACACGTATTGTATTTTCAAGTACTATGCAAAATCTACAGGTAGAGGCTGTGCGTTTAATCCATCAGAAAAAACATCCCATTATTGTTCGGGAAAAATTGAATTCATTCATTCCGCCCAAAGAATGGAAAAAAGACGCGAGTTAAACTGAATGGCTGCAACACCGCAAGAACGAAAAAAATTCATTAATAAAGGTATGTCGCTGGTAGAAGAAGGCCTGCCAGGCTGGTTTGGTACCTTTGCGGATATGATGACACTGCTTTTTGCTTTTTTCGTGCTGTTGGCTGCAATATCAACAATTGACCCGGTTAAACTACAGAACATGGCTGATGGAATGGGTAAATCTGTAGGAAAAAAGGAGGAACTTGACAACCAATCCATGTCTCTTGGTGATATCCATAAGGCGGCTACAAAAATGGTTGAAGAAATGCAAAAAGATTCTGAGACAGGAGAAACGCCAGTTGAGGTTACCACTAGTCCAAAGGGTGTTACGATTGGGATTTCTTCTGATATCAGTTTTCGCTCTGGGTCGGCTGAGACCAAACCGGAATTTTTAGAAATACTGAAAAAAATATTGCCAACAGTTCAGGAGTCCTATTTTCAAATCGCTGTAGAAGGCCACACCGATAGCGATCAGTTGCCCAAAGCATTACGAGTACAATATCCAAGTAACTGGGAGTTGTCAGGTGCACGGGCTGCTGCAGTTGTACGTCAGATGATTGTTTTAGGTGTAAGCCCCACCCGCTTAGAAGCTGTTGGATATGGGGAGTTTGTTCCAAGGGACAAAAAAAACACGGAAATAATCACAGCAGATTTAATACAAAAATACAATTCTAATCCCCAACAAAAATCTCGTAATCGACGTGTTGAAATTACATTTTTAGCCCCACGTGGTGGCGGTCCGTACAAGGGGACTGGGGAAGATACAGGGGATAAATAATAAAATTTTCATATGAATAAGGGAGTTGATATGGTAAAGCGGAGCAAACGGGTATTTGTTTTTACCCTCACATTAGGGTTGATTGTTACTATTAGTTTAGGACAAACCAATGGTTACTTAGCCCAAAAACTAATGATCGAAAATGATTTGCGTAAACGAATTGCAAACGCACTTGAAAAGGTAATCGATAATCGTAAATACGTTGTTGATGTTAGTATTGATTTGGAAATTAGTAGTGCAATTGAAAATCAAACTACATATTCACCTAGCGGTGGCGATGATAATGCCCTCAAATCTTTACAAGGTGCTGAAAATTTACTAAATGCAGCTGATACGCCCTCCCGTGGTAGTGTTGGCCTGCCAATCCCTGGGTTCGACTTTACAGTCGAACCGCCTACAAAAGATCTAGAAACGGCTGCTTCTAATGAATCTGCTCCAATGGAATCTCCTTCCAAGCCTAATATTGTGTCCCGTACACAAACAGAAACACTCCCTGCAATGGCCAGTGTACGCAATATGGAAATCAGTATTATTATTCAAGAAGGTGCTGCCCCCGAGCTAATTGAAAATATCCGCCAAGTAGTGATGGTTGCTTCCCGTTTCAACCGTCCTCGCGGAGATGTCCTCAGTATCATGACAGCCAGTTTTAAAGAACGCCGCGATCAAAAAACTGCTGAACAGGTTCTTCTAAAAAATATTGCTGAGAAACTGGAGTCCTTAGAAAGTCAGCGTGAACGTTTAGGAGAGGTTGACTGGAAACAGGAATTGGAAAACTACAAAGACTCCGAAGCAGAGCGGCGACAGGAAGATCGACTTTATTTTCAGTCTAAACTGGCTGAATTTGAAACGGCTGCACGCGATCAGTCCTATGATCAGGAAAAGGAAGCAATACTACGCCAAGATTCTGTTCGGCTTCAGGCGCTCAATGAAGAAATTCAAAACCTGAAGGCTTTTTTAGGGACAGAAGACTTAACAGATTCTGCCGCTACAGAAGTACAATCTTCCGTGCAACAAAAATTGGATGAAAAAGAGAGCCTCGACTCCCAAATTGCTGAAAAAATTGCGGAGTTAGATCGAATCCAGTCAGGTCTTGACAATCAGCCTCGCAGTAGTGGTGGTGGTGCGGGTATTAAGACTGGAACGGTTGTTTTTATATCTCTTCTTAGCGCATTAGTTTTTATTCTTGTGGTTGTACTGGTATTCATATTAATGAATAAACCAAAACAACAAATTCCGCCCCCACCATGGATGATGTACCCACCGCGACCCAAAAAAAAAGATGATGGCAACAACCTTGAAGCACCAAAACCGGCAGTAGTTTCCCCTGTGCCGGAACCACAACAAAGTGTTGAAGATATTAGTGTGCTTCAAAGTGAGGTTAATGATATGAAACAGGCAGTTGTATCTATGAGTGTTGGGCAGCCACAGGCAGCTACAAAAATTGTAAAAGACTGGATTTTAGAAGAAGCTCCACCCGAACCTGAACCAGCGCCAGAAGCTCCGGCAGAAGATGATGGCGGCAAGAAGAAAAAGAAGAAAAAGAAGAAATAAGAGGCAAATATGATTTCGGATTATAACAGGCTTTCTGGACTGCAAAAGGTAGCCATTCTTTTTTCTGTGCTCGGAGAAAGCCTCGCCCTAAACCTTGTTAAAGATTTAGATAAAACAGAAATTCGCAAAATTCGAGCTGGTATGCGTGGTATAGGAAATGTTGCTTTCGCTGTCAAAAAACAGGTTATGGAAGAGTTTTATTTTGCTTTTGTCAGTGAAAAATTCCAAGAAAGCGAAGAATCCGATGAACCACAAAAACCTTTTTCATTTCTTGATGAATTAACAGACGAACAAATTATTGCACTATTAAGTGCAGAAACGCCTCGTGTTATTGCTATAGCAATTGCCCAGCTTTCTGGTGAAAAACGTATGATGGTATTAAACCGTATTAGTGAGGATGAAAAAGGACAGGTGCTTTTAAGCATCGGCAATTTAAATGACGTACCACTTGAAGCTGTTGTTCAAATTGCAAATAAATTACAAAAAAAATCAAAACAACTTCCTAAAACTGTAGCTTTTTCACGAGGTGGCGGTAAAGATTTGGCGGATATCCTCGGTTCAATGGCTCCTGAAGAAGAAGAAATGTTCATGGCAAATCTTGAACAAGAAAATCCTATACTAGCTGAAGAAGTAAAAAAGTACCGCATTACTTTTGAATCAATTTTCGAAATTTTTCCGGACAACCTACTGCGAGATCTTATGAATGCGGTTGACTTGGACTCCGTAGCTATGGCGCTCAAAGGAATGGATCAATCCAATACTGATAAAGTGATTAATGTATTGCCTAAAAAGAAACAGGCAATGTTTGAACCAGTAGAGGGCGCTGTACCTAAACGGGATGTTGACACAGCCCGTAAATCCATTGTTCAAGCAGCTAAACAAATGGAGCGCGATGGGACTTTCAAATTAGAAGACCTTCTTGGTGGTGAAACCGTAGAATAAATCCGCTTCTAAAAATCGCTTAGCGAAAGCCCTCGCATACAATTTGTATTAAATCGTGCGGGGGCTTTTTAATTGTTATATAATCAGTCTCTATACTTTATCGCTGCTTGGGCTGCAGCAAATCTTGCAATCGGTACTCGAAATGGTGAACAGCTCACATAATCCAAACCATTTTGATGACAGAATTCCACACTAGCCGGATCACCGCCATGCTCGCCACAAATACCAATTTTCAAGTTTTTTCTCACAGAGCGCCCTTTTGTAACTGCCATGCTTATCAGTTTACCAACTCCTGCTTTATCCAAGCTTTGAAATGGGTCTTTTGAGAAAATATTTTGTTCCAAATATCCTGGTAAAAACCCGCCAATATCATCTCTGCTGAAGCCATATGTTGTTTGGGTAAGATCATTTGTTCCAAAGCTAAAAAATTCAGCGTGTTCAGCAATTTCATCTGCTGTAAGACAGGCGCGTGGCAATTCAATCATTGTACCAATTATATAATGAAAAGATATCTTTTTTTCTTTCATCACAGTATCTGCAATGTTTCGTATAATAACTTCTTGATTTTCAAATTCGGTGTTTGTGCCTACTAACGGAACCATTACTTCGGGCATTACATTTATCCCCTTACCAATTAGATCTGCTGTTGCTTCAAATATAGCTCTAGCTTGCATTTCTGTAATTTCTGGATATGCAATCCCCAAGCGACAACCACGATGGCCTAACATTGGATTAAATTCATGTAAACTTGCGATTCTATCTCTTATTTTTTGTTCTGTTACATTTAATTCATTAGCAAGATCTTTAACTTGAATATCATTTAATTGAATAAACTCATGTAATGGCGGATCAAGCAAACGAATTGTTACTGGTTTTCCAGCCATTGTATTTAAAATTCCAATAAAATCTTTTCTTTGATATGGTAATAATTCCATCACTGCGGAGCGGCGTTCATGTTCTGATTCTGCTAAAATCATTTTACGCATTCCCATAATTCTTTTTGGATCAAAAAACATGTGTTCAGTTCGACAAAGCCCTATTCCTTCAGCCCCAAATGCGATGGCCTGTTTCGAATCTTCTGGGCTATCTGCATTAGTACGAACTTTTAATATTCGTATATTATCTGCCCAAGACATTAGCTCTCTATAAGCATTGTTTGATTCGGGATCAGCTGGCTGAAGGGTGACCTGCCCTAAATAAACAACGCCTTTTGAGCCATTCATAGAAACCCAATCACCCTCTTTTATTAACGTATTTTTGATTGTGATTTCTTTATTATCATAATTAATGTTTAAATCAGCACAGCCTACAATACAACACTTCCCCCATCCACGAGCTACTAGAGCAGCGTGTGATGTCATTCCGCCTTTTGCAGTCAAAATAGCTTCTGCAACGTGCATTCCATGAACATCTTCGGGTGATGTTTCTTCTCGAACCAATATAACTTTTTTCCCTTCTTTTGCCCATGCTTCAGCATCGTCTGGAGTAAACACTACCTGGCCCACTCCACCGCCGGGGCCGGCCGGCAGTCCTTTTGCCACTACTTCGGCAGATTTTTCTTCTTTAATATCCAATCTGGGATGTAACAATTCATCAATTTGATTCGGCGACACACGCATAATACCTTCTTCTTTTGAAATCAGTTTCTCATTAACCATGTCCACTGCAATCGTGATCGCCGCTCCTCCGGTCCGTTTTCCTGTACGTGTTTGTAGCATCCAAAGCTTTCCTTCTTCAATCGTAAATTCAATATCCTGCATATCTCGGTAATGCTGTTCTAGGTTTTTTCGAATTGTATTTAGCTCTAAATAAATATCAGGTAAAAAACTTTCAAGTGATTCTAAGTGAATAGACGCAGTTGTCTTTGTTGCTTCATTTAATGGTTGGGGTGTACGTATCCCTGCTACCACATCTTCACCCTGTGCATTTTTTAACCACTCTCCATAAAACTGATTAGATCCTGTTGCGGGATTTCGAGTAAAAGCTACGCCAGTAGCCGAAAGATCCCCAGTATTACCGAAGACCATGGCTTGCACATTAACTGCCGTGCCCCATTCGCCTGGTATATTTTCAATGCGCCGATAGCTGATTGCCCTTTTCCCATTCCAACTTTGGAATACGGCTTTAATACCACCCCAAAGTTGCTCATAAGGATCATCTGGAAACTCGCCTCCTAATACTTTTTTAATCCTTAATTTAAATTTTTCTGTTATTATTTTCCAGTCTTCTCCAGAAAGATCTATATCTGATTTATATTTTTTTTCTTTTTTATATAAATTAAGAATCTTTTCAAGCTGGTGGCGAATTCCATGACCTTCTTGTGGTTCAATCCCCGCCGATTTTTCCATTACGACATCAGCATACATCATAATGAGACGTCTATATGCATCATACACAAATCTCGAATTATCGGTTTTAGCTATAATACCTGGAATTGTTTTTGAGGTTAATCCAATATTTAATACGGTTTCCATCATTCCAGGCATTGACATCCTTGCGCCAGATCGCACTGATAAAAGGAGTGGATCTTTTTTATCACCAAACTTTTTTCTCATTGCCTGTTCAACTTTTTTTATAGATAATTTTACCTGTTTATCTAAGTCTTGTGGAAAAGATTGTGCGTTTTGATAATAATATGTGCACACTTCAGTCGTGATCGTAAATCCTGCAGGAACGGCTATGCCTAAATTCGTCATTTCTGCAAGGTTGGCGCCCTTACCTCCTAACAGGTTTTTCATATCCGCATTCCCATCTGCTTTCTTATTACCAAAAAAATAAACTGATTTCATTATAGCATTTCCAATTATAGTTTCGTCAAAAAATGTCGCCGAATTTACATTATCCTTTCTCTTCCAACATTTAATTTATAGCGTAGTAATTGATAGAATTAAAAGAACTTCAACATAAATGGCATCCCCACATTTAAATAATCTACTTAATGTTTACAGAGTTCGTTTCCCCGAAGAAAAAATACAGGTAACAAAAACGATTCAATTTTTAAAAAATGATGAGAATTGTTTCAAGCGAGATAATTGGTATGGTCATTTTACGGGATCTGCTTGGATTGTGGATTTTTCACGAGAATGGGTACTTATGACTCATCACCGACAATTGAATTTATGGCTACAATTTGGTGGGCACGCCGATGGATCTTATAATCTATTAGAGGTTGCTCTAAAAGAAACCCGTGAAGAATCTGGGCTTCATCAATTTGATATCCTTTCAGACAAAATATTTGATTTAGATATTCATCATATACCCAAAAGAGAAAATGAGCCATCTCACTTACATTTTGATGTGCGGTTTATATTCACGACCACACGTGGCGCAGAAAAAATCACCGTAAGCAATGAATCCCACGATATGGCATGGATCCATAAAAATGATGTTTTAAATAAAAACCCGGAAAAATCGATCGCGCGAATGCTAAAAAAAACAAGGAATCATTACATCTCTTAGAGTATGTCGTTAACTGATAAAATAAAATCGACCATTCTATCGGGTGCCGTTCCTACGAACCAGCGAAAAGTTGGTGTAGAGATCGAGGGTCTCTATTATACTTCTGGTTTCAATCGTCTTCCTGTAAATAAAACCACTCAATATTCTGCTTCAGATTTAATGAAAGAAATAAGTCAAAGCGCTGGACAAGATTCTCCCTTTTCTTATTCGTTAGAACCTGGGGGACAGCTTGAGTGGGCATCGGGGCCTGCAAAAAGTTTGTGGGATATTCAAAAACAATTTGAGCATCATAAAAAACTTGAGGACAATATTTGCAAAAAACATTTTATTGATCGGTTATATTTATCATTGGAACCTTTTTGTCTCCCCAGTGATATTGACCTCATCAATGTAAATAAATATCAACTCATGCACAATTTATTCACTCAAACTGGTACCTTGGGTCCGTGGATGATGCGCAATACAACCAGCATGCAATTAAATATCGACTTCACTTCTGAGCAAGATGCCAATGAAATGGCTTTCTTAGCCGACGCAATTCAGCCACTATATAGCATTTTATTTTCTAATTCATCTTTTATGCGCGGTAAACCTGTGGACACAAAAAATATGAGGTGGAAAATTTGGGCAGATACTGATCCAGAGCGATGTGGGTCCCTTTTTGAACATGGTATTGTCTCTGGTGAAAAAATAATCGATGAATATGCTGCCTGGATCTCCCAAATAAAAACGATATTTAAATCTAGCGAAAGTGGCAATACAGATTATTTCAATGGCACATTGGGTGAAATGATTTTATCTGAACCATCTAAAATGGAAACACATATTAATTCGGCTTTGCATCAATCATTTACACATGTGCGTTTTAAAACGGTGTTAGAGATTCGCGCTTCAGACCGGCCACCGGAAGGTTCCGAAATCGCACCTGCCGCATTCCTCGCTGGGTTACTCACAGCACCAAAAACTCGAACTGAAGGGATTGACGTAATTTCAAGGTGGTCTTATGAAGATCGAAAAAAACTAATTCACACAGCACATAGTCTTTCATTAAACCAATTGGGACCAGAAAACAAATCAATTGGCGATTGGCTTGAATTCTTGGCAGAATTAGCTTTAAAAGGTTTAAATGAAAGAGAGAAAATATTTAGAATAAAAAACGAAGGCCCACTGGTCCAATATTTTTTAGAAGATGTGTTAGCGCGGGGACCAAAAACAATCCAAACGCAAAATATGTTTCAAAAAACAGATGCTTCTCTTCATGATTTCTTAAGAGAATGTTGTTTAGATTCGGCCTCCTAATTTCACATATGAATCCAAAATTTTTACATAACTTATCCCTTTCACTGATTTTTTTTCTGGGCCTTTCCGGTATTGCTTTAGGCCTTGGGTGGCTTATTTCATCAGAACCTTGGCTACTAGACCGGTCTGCCAATGAAAAACTACTAGATAACTCTTTTTCTGAAATGTTTTCTGACCCAATAAATCAAAATCTTCATCTTTATTTAACTATGCTATATCGGTTTTTAGGGTGGTGGACAATTGGCATCGGAATGTTAGTAATATCCTATATAATTGTTACACGGATGGGAACAGAAATATCTCGTGGTTTCATTCATTTTGTTTTATTTATACTTCTAACTGGTACAACAATAATTGAATATATATATATTTCATCATCACCATTTTTAGTCTTAACAATTTTACTTTGGTTTTTGTGGTTAATTAGTTTTTGGGCGGGCATCCAACTCAAAAAATATGATGGTTGAAGTACACCCTTTAGTTATTCATTTTCCAATTGCTCTTCTTTCATCTGCGATGCTTTTTGATTTTCTTTATATTTTATCAAAACAAAATGATTTAGCTCAAATCGGATGGTGGGTATTACTTTTAGGGCTTATTTCTGCTGCTGCTGGAATTGCAACTGGTCTATGGGATGATACGCTTATTGGTCATTTGGGTTCGGTTTCTCCTCTTTGGGCTAATCATGGTTGGATTCAAATATTTTCTTGTACCCTTTTTCTTTCCCTATTTATATGGCGAACAAAAATGCCTACAGTATTGATTCATACAAAGTTAAAATGGATATATATTGGGTCGGGGGGCTTTGCAATTGCAATATTGTTTTATGGTGGACACTTGGGCGCCAAACTAGCCGGACGGATCTGAACGACTATTTTATTACTGATTAAAGCTATATAAACCATAATTTCTCTGCTTCTTTATTAACTAAAAAGATCTCTATCGTTCGAACCTATGACCAGTTTAACACAGAAATCCCAAAGTAGTCTTTTTTCTACAATCTAATCGAACCACCAATGAATTATACAACTATGAAACAGATTCGGCCTTTTAAATTTTACTCGGATTTTAATCTTCCATATTTTTACTTCGCTGGCAGATATTAAATGATTACAAATCATGATATTGTTATGATCGGCGGTGGCGGAGCAGGGCTCCGGGCTGCTATTGCTATCGCAGAAACAAACCCAAACTTGAGCATCGCAGTGGTGAGCAAGGTCTATCCTATGCGGAGCCACACTGTGGCAGCAGAAGGAGGCGCAGCGGCTGTCATCAAGGATAATGATTCCCTTGAAAACCACATTCACGATACCATTGCTGGTGGAGACTGGATGTGTGATCAGGACGCCGTTGAATATTTTGTAAACGAGGCGCCCAGAGAAATGATCCAGATGGAGCTGGAGTCGTGAGCCTGATGGGACTGTAGCAGTACGACCTTTCGGTGGGATGAATATTGAACGGACATGGTTTGCTGCAGACAAGACCGGCTTCCACATGCTCCACACCTTATTCCAAACATCGCTCAAGCACAACAACATCACCCGTTACGATGAATGGTTTGCAACAAAAATTCTTGTAGAAAATGGTCGTTGTCAAGGTGTGACAGCTATTGAACTTCGCTCCGGTAAAATAGAGGTAATTGCGGGTAAAGCAACGATTATGTGTACTGGCGGGGCCGGACGGATTTTTCCGTTTACAACCAATGGTGCCATTAAAACAGGTGACGGAATGGCAATGGCTTACCGGGCTGGTGTACCGCTCAAAGACATGGAGTTTATCCAGTACCATCCCACCGGACTTCCGGGTACAGGTATTCTCATTACAGAAGCAGCCCGGGGTGAGGGTGGAATTATGTTAAATAAAGACGGCTATAGATATCTTCAGGATTATGATTTGGGCAAACCGTTAGATATTGATGATCCAAGTCATCCAGTAAAAAAGAGCATGGAGCTTGGTCCCCGAGACCGTCTGAGCCAAGCTTTTGTAGCCGAGAGAGAAAAAGAGAGAACCATTCCTAGTTCATATGGACACGTAGTTCATCTCGATATTCGTCATCTAGGTGAAAAGAAAATTGACAAAAAGCTTCCCTTCGTACGGGAATTATCCAAGAATTATGCCGGTGTTGATCCCGTATATGAACCAATCCCCGTAAGACCTGTTGTCCACTACATGATGGGGGGCATCGACACTGATATCAATGGCGCCACTTCTCTGCCTGGGTTGTACGCTGCCGGTGAGTGTGCTTGCGTCTCTATTAACGGCGCAAATCGTTTGGGTTCAAACTCACTTACAGAACTCTTAGTCTTTGGCGCCCGTACAGGTAAAGCCGCGGCCCGGTTCGCATTGGAAGTCCCACACCCTGACAAAAACTCGCTTGAACTGCAAACTGCCGATGAACAAAAGCGTATCACTAGAAATTTCTTCAGAAAAGGGCGGGGCACAGAAAGAATTTTTTCTCTCCGTAAAGAAATGAACGAAACCATGGAGACGAGTGCCGGTATATATCGATCAGGAAAAAGCTTGAAGGAAACATGCGACAAAATCAAAGAACTTAAAGATCGTTTCGTCAACATCGATTTGGAGGACAAGAGTCTCAATTTTAATACAGAATTGACTTCGGCGCTAGAGCTCGAGTTCATGCTGGATGTGGCCGAAGCTATCGCCTATAGTGCTCTGAAAAGAACAGAAAGCAGGGGATCTCACCAACGGTCCGATTTCCCTGAAAGGGATGATGAAAATTTTCTAAAGCATTCTATGGCATACCAAACCAACACCAAACCCCACATCGATTATAAGGATGTGATAATTACTAAATGGCCGCCTGGAAAACGGGTTTATGGGAAAGAAAAATAAGGTATAAGAAATGGCAGAAACCATGAAATTGGAAATCTTTCGCTACCACCCTGAGAAAGATAACGAGCCCACTTTTCAG
>JYMV01038337.1_pt1 | contig 36274 bp, 34 predicted proteins | sample 338911 | NCBI WGS metagenome assembly JYMV01 (sample SAMN03354496, study PRJNA234377) | hydrothermal vent metagenome | biome: Deep sea; feature: Hydrothermal plumes at the Eastern Lau Spreading Center, Western Pacific Ocean; material: Seawater | place: Tonga | collected 2009 | depth 2000 m m | reverse complement strand
AAGCAAAGGGTTACAAAGGGCTAAAAAGGGGTAAAATACAGTGAAAGTGCCAAACCATTTAGGCCAGAAATAACGCCCGCTCATCCGTTCGCCTTCGCACTAACCCCCGTAACCGTCTCCCGTTACAGAACACCCATCTCAGGAATTCGTCAGCAGCTTCTTCATAACGACCGTCATTTAGATATAGCCGTCTTAGGCTCGAACGTTGGAAGGCCCCTGTTCCTAAATTATATGTCCATGTTATATAAAGCAGTTAGAAAGTGGGCCAAAAAAGTTGGCCCAGTAAGCTATGCAGAGTTAACCAATGTTAGTTGATGGGGTAACGGTTCCACACTTCTTATATGGAACTGCTTGGAAAGAAAACAAAACCAAATCGTTGGTTACACTGGCACTTGACCAAGGCTTTCGGGGCATTGATACCGCCAACCAACGTAAACATTATAATGAAGCCGCAGTAGGCGAAGGCATAAGGGAGATGATTAATCGAGGTCTGATTGCCCGCAAAGATCTATTTATCCAAACTAAATTCACACAACTTCATGGCCAAGATCATCGCCTACCCTATGACCCTCATTCTTCCCTATCCGACCAGGTTGAACAATCGTTCGTCAGCTCACTTGAACATCTTGGGATCGAAATTATTGACTGTTATGTTTTGCACGGGCCATCAACTCGAAACGGTCTCGGGCGGGATGATTGGGCAATTTGGCGTGCTATGGAAAACATTTATGATAGTGGCCGTGCACTTATGCTAGGGGTGAGCAACGTGACACGTGAACAACTCCAAAGTCTTTGCGAGGATGCTCGTATTCGGCCTCGCTTCGTTCAAAACCGATGCTATGCGTCTCAAGGCTGGGATTACAATATTCGTTCGTTTTGCAATGCTAATGAAATAATTTATCAAGGCTTTTCACTGTTGACAGCCAATAGAAACCTACTTGATCACCCAGAACTTAAGCGGATAGCCCATCGATGCAATATGGATGTTAGCCAGATTATATTTAGGTTTGCCCTTGATATTGGCATCATGCCTATTACCGGAACGAGTAATATAAAACACATGCAAACGGATTTAGATATTTTTAATTTCCGTTTAAACGTTGAAGATATTGAAGTGATTGAAGCGATAGGAAAGCATTAAGGTAGTATTCAAATTTGTGAAAGGCAGTGCTATGAAAAACATTGCTGGATTTTCGGGGTTTGGGTCTGGTTTGTTGAGAGAGATTTTGCTGCCGCCTCTGGAACTACCGATCGAGCCAAAGTTACTTTTGAGGATCTGTAAACAACTTTTTCTCTTCCATTCTCCGTAACTTCAATTCTTCCCCATTTAATGTAATCACCGCCGAGCTGACACCGAACATGTTCTCGGCACTCTGCTCCTGGACATATAATTTAGGAACAGGGGCCCTCCAGCGATCGAGTCTTCGACGGCTATATTTAAATGAGGGTCGTTATGAAGAAGCAGCCGACGAATTCCTGAGATGGGTGTTCTGTAACGGGAGACGGTTACGCGGTCTGGTGTTACGGAGAATCGATGAGCGGGTACTCTTTCTGGAGTGAGAACATTGCAGGAATTCTTTTTCCCTTTTTGTTCCATTGTACCCCTTTTTGTACCCCCCTTAGGCACTAATTTGTCATAATCGGTGCGATTCGTGCCATCAAGATAATCAATAACAAACCCCCGGAAACCACAGATTTCCGGGGGTTTGAGTGGTGCCCAGGGGCGGATTCGAACCACCGACACGCGGATTTTCAGTCCGCTGCTCTACCGACTGAGCTACCTGGGCAAACAAAACACGTCAATTATATAGCAACTAGAAAGGAAGATTGACGCTTATAAAAAATATCTATGGTCCTGTCTAGTAACATTGAAGATGATCATCTTAATTGGAATTAGGTCTGGACCCAATACTTTGGTATGACATACATTTGCAGGGCTTCCTCAAACAGTGAAGCGCTATCTCTTTCGTTAGTCGAAACTAATGGCTTTTTTCAATGGCGTCAGGTTGATCTCATCAATGACTGTGCCCTGCCGCGCAGAAAATACGCTAATTGCAGCAAGTGCAACATCGTCTGGTTCAATTGCGTTAACGGGTTCGTCCCCAGGGCGGAAATCGAGGTTTTCAAAAAATTCAGTTCGCACCATTCCCGGATTAATAATACTTACCCGCACATTGGTGCTAGCACATTCTTCCCGGAGGGACTGGGAAAATCCTCTGAGACCAAATTTTGCTGCGCAATACAGACTGCCCTTTTTTCCTCCATCCAGTGCGGCTTCGGAACCGATATACACTATATCTCCTCGTTTCTGTGCCTTGAAATGCGGCAAAACCATTCGCGTTATCACCATGTGGGAAGTTAGATTTGCGCAGATGTACGAATAAATCTGGTCTGCCGAATTATTTTCCAATCCACCAAACTGGCCGTAACCCGCGTTACTGACAAGGCCGTCCAATTTGGGATATTCAGCGAGAATGTCTTTCAAACTACTCGGTAGGGTTTTCAAATCTGAAACATCGACATCAAAAGTTTTATAGTTATCCGAGTTAGGTTGAAATTTGTTATGGTTTCGGGCAATTCCAATAACTGTCGCCCCAGATTTTAAAAGATGCTCCGTTATGGCGCGGCCGATACCACTAGAACTACCCGTAACCAAAACATGTCTATCCCTCATAATTTAGCCCGACCTATCGCCTGCGCCTCCGGCGTACATTGAAAAACAACTGTGTCTGAAACAAATTTAGTAAAATTATTATGACAGAAGACGGCCATTTCTTCTTCAATCTCAGATTTATAGGCAACTATCCCATCTCTTTGGGGCAAAGGACCCGAAAATAGTTGCTCCTCCGGATATAGTTTAAAAATGTCTCGAAACATGGCTAGGGGAAACCTCAATGGACCATAGCTGACAGAATGAATCGCATAATTTGGCACTGTTGTAAAAACCTGGTCAAACAGTTCTTGATAATGTGTTTTCCAATTTTTTCCATGAATGAGTGGATCAAATCTTGGTCCGACTTTCCAACCCTTTTCAGCCAGTATTTTCATCGCCTGTATACGCTTTTTAATTGGTGGAGCCTTGTGATCAAGAGCATTGGACATAACCTCTGGCATAAGGCTGAAAGCAATTACACAGTTATCGATGGGGGGAATTCTCTCAAATGGTTGTATTTGAATACTTTTCGTCCGAAACTCAATTAAAGCCGAGGTGAACTTTTTAAATTCCGGCAATATATGTGCCGCAAACCCAGTAATACTTTCAAGCGCTAATGAGTCACAATCGTAACCAGAAAAGAAGGTAAGACTTTCGTTCTGGTATTGCCGAATTAGATTGTCTATTTGTTCTACAAAACTCTCAAAATTTACAAAGAGGACATAATTTGCAGACGTATACATACCCTGCAAAAAACAATACCGGCAGTCATACAAACAATTAAACATATGGGCAAAATAAAAGTTTTTTCTACTACCAATACCAAATCCTTCAGGAGCACGAAGGATGTGCCCTGCGTGTTTTCGGGCTAATATTAGAGCGGGTTTAAATTTTTGCAGGCGAAAATTTTGGGCGCGCTTATTGAATACTTCTCCATACCGCTCGATAGATATATGACGCGCCTTATTGAACCGGGACAATATGGATCGTGTTCTCGGGTGATCTCTCACGTCTTCTTCGATGTATATCGTGTCAATCAACCTTTACCCCAATCGACTTCGTGATTGTCTAACTTAATTGACAACTTTCGTATGACAGATTTAGCATCTTTACATTCGTCAACATAAGGCATCAATTCTTTGTTTTGAGCCATCGCTTGCCATCGTTTTACAAGGTGCATCAACCGGTATTCTTGAGACTGACTGAAATGCCAATTTTTTTTGATTGCATAATACGCTACCGGTAACTCAAGGCGATCATGTTCTTTCTTTGTTAGAATCTCCAATTTACCCACTAATTTAAAGATTTCACTTATACTATCAGAGACCAAATCACCGATCATTTTGCTTGTAAGTTCTGCAACATCTATATTAGGACCATCCGAAACTATTTTTAACACCAAAACCAACTGTTGGCAGGACAAGCGACATGCTATTTCAAAGATAGCTGATCCTTCCATATCAAATAGTAGGTCATTCCCATAATTGGTTTCAGGTTTATCAACCGTCATCAAACTACCTCGAGCTAAAGTCGATGATAATACTGGACCAGGATATCCACTGCGACCTGTCGATTTGTCTATAATCTTATCGACCAGATAGAGAGTGCCGTAGGTTCCCGCAGCATGTCCTGCAATCCCTACGTTGACCCATCCTGCCCAAGGCGGTGCATTACTTACTTGATGCAGATACATAGTTGCAGCCGCGGCGTGGACTCTACCGACTCCTGATATGGTTAACCAATGGCAATCGGCTACATCTTTGAAGACGGGGTACGGGCCACTGTGGGCAACCCGGGTCATTTGATATTTCTTGCGGATGGCAATTGACTCAGGTTCCAATGCGACGACCCAACGTATAGCAGTACCCTTGCCCACGAAACAGATTATCCCTGAAATCGGTTATTTTGATTAATAGTCTTTTCCCAATTCTCAAGTTTGCCCGAATACTCCTCAATAACTGCCTGATTGTTCCTCTTAATCGCACCGTTAATGAGTATTTTGAGTTTGCTAATGAGGATTTTCTGGGCGGCCATTTTGTAGACTTCGTTTAAATGCCCTTCAAGTAAAATTTTCTCAAGAGATTTAATTCGAAATCGATCCATGCCCCAATATCTCTTGGATAGCTGATCTTCATGACCGCCGTATTTGATCGTCAATGGTTGATCAACATATAAAATGGGTTCCTGCGCGCTAACTCGTAACCACAGGTCATAGTCTTCACAGACAGGAAGGTCTTCATCAAATTGGCCAATATTTTGAAACAAACTTTTTTCAACGAGAGCACTACTGGGAGAAATACAGCATAATTTTAAACAGTCTTTGAATATATATCCGCCGCGCTTTTTGTGTTTCATTAACTGATTGACCCGTTTCCCACGCTTATACCAGTGCTCATCTGTATGTATGAGGCGATGACCTGGTTTATTCCTATTTGCCTTCAGTTGTTCTTCGAGCTTTGACGGATGCCAAGTGTCGTCGGAATCGAGTAGTGCAATCCATACACTGGTTGCAAATAAAATACCCTTATTTCGGGCTGCACTTACGCCTAGTTTGGCCTCCTGTATGCATATAACATCTGGGTATTTGGTTTTAAGCATAGAGGATGTACCATCGGTAGATCCATTATCAACAACGATGATTTCATCTGGCGGCAGGGTTTGATTTAAAACAGAATCGAGTGTCCGAGGTAATGTATACCGTCTATCCAATGTCGGAATTACAACGGAAATGGATGGGAATCTGGGGTTCTCGTTCATCAGTCCAAACATCAGATCCAAATGATCAATTTACAGCTGCATTATCCGTTCTTATGTCCGGGCAAAAGATATTATATTTTTTAGTAAATTTTATAGATAGGCATTACTAATTTCGAGCTGGATATTTATCTTTAACGTATTTATCAAGAATCTCCTTAAATTGAGATGCAATATTATCTCCCCTCAACGTGCTCTTCTTTTTGCCGTCAATGAAAACGGGTGCCGCAGGTTGTTCTCCGGTGCCGGGAAGGCTGATGCCGATATTTGCATGTTTACTCTCCCCAGGGCCGTTAACTATGCAACCCATAACAGCTACATGCATATTTTCCACACCAACATAGCGTTTCCCCCACTCTGGCATCATGTGTCTCACATATCCTTGAATGCTATCCGCCAATTCTTGAAAAACAGTACTTGTTGTTCTGCCGCACCCTGGACATGCCGCTATCTGCGGGACAAAAGATCTTAATCCCATAGATTGGAGGATCTCCTGGGCAACAACAACTTCTCTCGTCCTATCTCCACCGGGCTCAGGCGTCAAAGAAATACGAATTGTGTCCCCAATACCTTGCTGCAACAACACCGCAAGCGCCGCTGCAGAAGACACAATTCCTTTAGAACCCATACCAGCTTCAGTCAGACCCAAATGGAGTGCATAGTCGCACTTGGATGCTAAGTCACTGTATACGGCAATCAAATCCTGCACCGCACTAACCTTACAAGACAAAACTATTTTCTCTGGTGGTAATCCTATTTGGACCGCCTCTTTCGCACTCTCGATGGCGGAAGTTACTAAAGCCTCGTGAGTAACAATTCGAGCATCCCTGGGTTCTAGGCGCTTTGCATTTTCATCCATAAGACGCGCTAAAATATCTGCATCTAGGCTACCCCAATTAACCCCTATTCTTACAGTCTTGTGAAATTTAATTGCCTGCTCAATCATGATAGAAAATTGATTGATACGCTTCTCTTTGAAACCCACATTACCTGGATTGATACGATATTTTGCGAGAGCCTCGGCACATTCGGGATACTTAGTTAACAGTGTATGCCCATTGTAGTGAAAATCTCCAACGATGGGCGTACTGCAACCAAATTTCTCCAATTGATTTTTTATTTTTGGTACAGCTTTTGCAGCATCTTCGGTATTAACCGTGATACGGACAAGCTCCGACCCGGCTTTTGCTAATTCTAGGATTTGATCAACCGTACTTTTGATGTCGGAGGTATCAGTATTTGTCATGGACTGGACCACAATTGGCGCATTCCCACCAATTATCGTGGGACCTACGGCAACAGGTATGCTTTTTCTCCGTTCTATATTGCCAATATATAGGTTCATATTATTACCTTCCAAAATCGCATTGGAGAAATATAGCAAAGCAGCATAGACTTGCCATCAAAGATTTGTAATGATTCTCTTTGACTATAATCGGTGACTAACTTTTTAATAAAATCTAATGAACGGAAATTCCAATTTAACGGGTATTGAAATTCCTTCTGGCAAGGATAAGGCTTACGAAAATTTTCCTGTAGGTTCCCTATTTGTCCCACCCCGCCTTCGACCACACGTCAATACGTTTTATAGTTTTGCTAGAGCTATTGACGACATTGCGGACTCCAATTCTATCGAAGCACCGGAAAAAATTGAACGCTTAACTGGATTTGAAAATGCAATCTTAGGTAAGGATAAAACTTCGCCAGGATTTTCAAAGGCACATTCGATGCGCCAAAGCCTTGAGGAAACTGGCGTTACTAACCAACATTGCATTGAACTTATAAAAGCTTTTAAACAAGACGCCTCTAAATTACGGTATGAGAACTGGGATGAATTGATTGATTACTGCCAAATGTCCGCAGCCCCAGTCGGGCGATTCCTTTTGGACTTACATGGTGAGTCAAATAAGAAGTACAAAGCATCAGATGCGTTGTGTAACGCACTCCAGATACTAAATCACCTTCAGGACTGCAAAGATGATTACTTAACTCTAAATCGAGTTTATCTACCTCTAGACTGGATGAAAAATAATGGCTTGGAGGTTGAGTGTTTAGATGCCTCCAAGTCCAGACCAGAGCTTAAATCTTTGATCCATCGGGTTCTGGATTCTACAGCTGAACTAATTAATCTCGCACAATATTTGCCCATAGATCTTGCAAACAAAAGACTCGCAATGGAAGCTGGAGCTATCCTCAACGTTGCGTCCCGACTTGAAAAAATACTAAGGAGAAAAGACCCTTTGGCAGAATCGGTCAAATTGTCTCGGTCTCAATATGTATTGGGTTGCCTATTTGGCGCCTCTAAAGCTCTTATCACCGGCTAATCTCTGGTATTTTTTTGGAGCGCACGGGTACACATGGGAATTTTGGAACTAACAATAATTTTATCTTTAATTATATGGGTGCTTTTAATTTTTTTTCGAGGAAATTTTTGGCTGGCCGATCAAATGTTAGAAGCTGACGTAATCCAATTAGAAACTTGGCCCTCAGTTGCCGTTGTAATTCCTGCCAGAAACGAGGAAAAATATATAAGTGCTACTTTACAATCCCTTATGGCTCAAAATTATCCAGGCGAGATTGACATAACGGTCGTTAACGATAACAGCACCGATAATACAGTTGAAGCAATCACACGAATAAAGGACGAAAGAATTGTTATCTCGAATGCTTCTGACCTCCCTGAAGGATGGACGGGCAAGCTTTGGGCGTTGAAGCAAGGTATTAATCTATCAATTAAGAATAACCCCTCTGTAGATTTCTATCTTTTTACCGACGCCGATATTGAACACTCCCAAGAAACTTTAAAAATTATGGTCACCAAGGCAGAAAGAGAAAACCTTCAACTTGTCTCTTTAATGGTTCTTTTGAATTGTCGTAATTTTTGGGAAATATTGTTAATCCCCGCTTTTGTTTTCTTTTTCCAAAAACTTTATCCCTTCCAATGGATTAATAACCCCAAAAGGTCTACGGCGGGTGCGGCCGGAGGGTATATACTTGTCAGGCGTACCGCATTAGAGGCCGCCGGTGGGATTGACGCAGTTCGTGGCGAGATTATTGATGACTGTGCGATTGGCCGTATGATCAAAAAAAAGGGAATTATTTGGCTCGGACTGACAAGAAACGTTAAAAGCCTAAGGTCATATACTCGGTTGTCAGAAATATGGGGGATGGTAATTCGAACAGCATTCAATCAACTCAATTACTCTGTTAGTGTTTTGCTCGTTACTACTATTGGAATGATAATTATTTATTTAGTACCACCATTTGCTGTCGTTTGGGGATTGGTATTCAACGATGATTTTTCACTTTGGTTAGGAGTTTTATGCTGGGTTATCATGGCCATCGCCTATTTACCCACCCAACGCCTTTATCAGAGACCAGTTTGGGAAGCCCTACTTTTACCTATTGCCGCCTTTCTATATTCTTTGATGGCTATCGACTCGGCCCAACGATATTGGACAAAACGGCATCCTTCCTGGAAGGAACGTAAATATCCGCAATAAATTGTGAATCATTAAGAGATATGATTGAAAATAACAAAATATACAATGCACACTCAGTAGATCAATTTATTAAGTCTCGCGTTAAGCGTTCGGGAAGTTCATTCTTTTGGGCGATGCGGCTGATGTCGCCACAGAAGCGCAATGCAATCTATTCGGTCTATGCTTTTTGTCGAGAAGTTGACGATATTGCTGACGGGAACGCTAAAGAATTTCAAAAACGCAATAAATTAAGTAATTGGCGTACTGAAATCGAAAGTATTTATAAGGCAAAACCAAATACGCTTTTAGGCCAATCTTTAATGCCTGCCGTCAATTCCTATAAACTCGTCAAACAGGACTTTATGGATCTCCTTGACGGCATGGAAATGGATATTGGCAATTCTCTTCACATTCCTGATTTGCCCGAACTTTGGATCTATTGTGATCGGGTAGCGTGTTCTGTTGGCCGCTTATCCAATAGCATATTCGAGTTGGACCGTGAAACGGGTAATAAATTGGCCAAATCTCTTGGAACTGCCCTTCAACTCACAAACATTTTAAGAGACGTCCATGAGGACTATACGAAAGGACATATTTACTTACCTAATAGCTTACTTATTGAGCATGGGATCAATCCGAATAAAATTAATATTGATATTGATCACTCTGCGGTATCTGAAACCTGCAAGGTGATTGCCGAAAATGCTCGTGATAGTTTTAACCAATCAGTTCGTATTCTCGCTAGTTGCGAACCAAGAAAGGTTCGGCCTGCACGAATTATGATGACGCTATATCAGCGGTTATTTGAAAAACTTTGTAACAGGGGATGGATGGATCTTAAATCTAAAGTCAGTCTCTCATCCAGAGAAAAACTTTACCTAATCGTAAAATCTGCCTATTTCGTCTGATTTCGGGTTATTCGATATCTTGACACCACATGATAGTCGGGCGAAAAATATTTATAAGCTGAAACACAATTTTTCAAACATTCGAGTGATAATTTAGTTTTTTGGGATTACAGTTTTTTTGATGGAAACTGATACTTTAACGGTTGAGGCTCTCGATACTGCTATTGAGGATGCGCTTGGGTTGCTGATATCTAAGCAGCAAAACGATGGTCACTGGGCATTCGAACTTGAAACAGACACCACAATTACAGCCGAATATATCCTTTTAAATCATTTCCTCAATGAAATCGATAATGACTTGGAAGGTAAACTTGCAGTTTACCTTCGACGGAATCAAAACAAAGATGGCGGCTGGCCGTTATATAAAGGAGGTGAATTTAATATTAGCGCATCTGTCAAAGCCTACTTTGCATTAAAAATGGTTGGCGATAGAGTAGACATGCCGCATATGCGATCTGCAAGGGAAGCAATCTTAGCGCATGGCGGTGCAGTCAATAGCAATGTATTTACTCGGATTACCTTAGCACTTTTTAGGCAAATACCCTGGCGCGCGGTTCCCGTCACTCGGATAGAAATTATGTTTGCCCCCAGATGGTTCCCAATCCATATAAATAAGGTGTCCTACTGGACCAGAACGGTAATGGTACCCTTACTAATCCTAACTGCCCAAAAGCCTGCCGCACAAAATCCTAGAGGGGTTAACATAGATGAACTATTTCACAAGCCACCTTATAGAGAGAACTATAAGTTAACGAACCCAACCGGAGGATGGGTCGGCAGCCTAATGTTAGTCTTGGATAGGTCTTTTAGGCCTTTCGAACACCTAATCCCGAACCTTATTACCCAAAAGGCCATCACACTAGGTCTAAAATTTATGGAAAACCGCTTAAACGACGAAGATGGTTTAGGGGGTATTTTCCCAGCAATTGCAAACTCGCTTATGGTATTTGATTGTCTGGGATATAAAAAAGATGACCCACGTGTGGTTGCTGCACGCAAGGCGATCGATAACTTGCTCGTCACAAAAGACGATGAGGCGTATTGCCAACCATGCTTGTCTCCTGTGTGGGATACAGGTCTTTCAGCACACGCTGTTCTTGAGGCTAGTATAAAAAAAACAGACGACTTGCTGGACCGGTCATCTGAGTGGCTGAAAAATCTACAAATTCTGGATCAAATCGGCGATTGGGCACACCGGCGAAAAAATTTGAAACCGGGCGGTTGGGCCTTCCAATACCGTAATGACTTCTATCCAGATGTAGATGATACAGCCGTGGTAGCAATGGCTCTTCATCGACAAGACCCTAAAAAAAACGCTGAATCTATAAAACGTGCAGAAGAATGGATCATTGGCATGCAAAGTTCCAATGGCGGGTGGGCAGCATTCGACGTGGAAAATGAATATTATTTATTGGAAAACATGCCATTTGCTGACCATGGTGCTCTACTTGACCCCCCCACTTCCGATGTAACGGCTAGATGTGTCAGTCTCTTAGGACAAATTGGTTACGGAATGGACCATAAAGCGATAAGCAAGGGTTTCTCCTTCTTAAAGCGTGAACAGGAGAAAGATGGCTCCTGGTACGGCAGGTGGGGTACTAACTATATTTACGGCACCTGGTCAGTTCTCTCCGCACTCAACATGGTCGGGGAAGACATGTCGGCTCCTTACATTAGGCGAGCGGTAAATTGGCTCGAATTGCGGCAACGAGAAGACGGTGGCTGGGGCGAAGATTGTGCAACCTATTGGGAACACCGAAAAAACACTGCCAAGGCTTCTATGCCATCGCAGACTGCATGGGCTGTTCTCGGCTTGATGGCAAGTGGTGAGGTTAACAGCAAGGCCGTTGCCAGGGGGGTTGATTACTTAATTAATCAGAATAACAAAAATACTGGATGGGAAGACAAATATTTCAATGCAGTTGGGTTTCCACGTGTGTTTTATCTAAAGTATCACGGTTATAGCTTGTATTTTCCACTCCTTGCACTTGCGCGATATAGGCGGATGAAACCATCAAATATTCAATCCCCAAAATTTGGCATCTAATTGTCATCTATAGGGATCATTACAGCGTTGAAGAGTGAAGCAAATTGTCTCGGCACGCTCACAAAAAAGAAAGATGTTTTGCATATGGTTTCAGGTATTGGTCCAACTGCGGCAGGTAGGGCTGCAAAAGAACTTTGTAGCAAAGGGTGTAGTGGTCTGATTAGTTTTGGGTATGCGGGCGCCTTAAATTCATCGTATCGGTCAGGTGTTTTAGCAATCGGCCATTCAGTGAGTAATGGAAGGAAAACAATTGACATTTATTCTGATTGGCTAACTAATTTCATAAATTTGGTAAAATATGAGAATACGCTTTCAATGCACATGACAGCTTTTCTTTCTTCATCTGCCCCCCTCAACGATAACCTGCAAAAATTAAGTCATGCTCAGAATGGCAGTTGGGATGCAGTAGAAATGGAAAGTTACGCTATCGCTGAAGTGGCAGACAAAAATGGTATCCCCGTTCTAGTAATTAGGGCAATACTGGACGAACTAAATACTATGATACCAGAGGGCGCCACGAATACTATTGATGCCAAAGGCCAACTAAAAACGTTAGCATCGTTCTATGAACTGGTGAAAAAACCTTCGGACTTGAGAAAATACCTGGAGTTGGCGGCAGCCAAGTCAAAAGCTGATAAAACTTTAAGCCGTGTGGCTGCGCTCATTTCCCGTGTTAATCTGCCGTAATTCTTCCTTGTTCAAAGCATCTTCAATAACGTCTTCAAATATATATTCGGCTTGCCGTTGACCCGCTAGCGGTATTTCTGGTGCCATTGTCTTTTCCGTGTTGACACCAAATAAGGCTGTTTTCAGAGCTTTGAGGGGATGATTAAGCGTATCTAAAACAGCTGTAGGTTCATAACCGCAATGCACCATACAATCTGCACATTTTTCGTAATTGCCAGTTCCATAACTGTTCCAATCGGTCTCCTCCATAAGCGACTGAAAACTAGACGCATACCCTTCGGCCAATAAATAACATGGCTTTTGCCAACCAAATACATTTCTCGTCGGATTCCCCCAGGGGGTGCATTTGTAGGATTGGTTCCCGGCTAAGAAGTCCAAAAATAAACTAGACTGACTAAATCGCCACTTTCGGCCTTTCCCAAACCTAAATACATCTCGAAATAAGTTCTTAGTTTTTTCTCGATTCAAAAAATGTTCTTGGTTAGGCGCTCTTTCATAGGCATAACCAGGCGAAACAGTGATACCCTCAACTTCCAAATTCTGGGATGCAAAATCAAAAAACCTAGCTATTTCTGAAGCTGGCGTTTGATCAAATAATGTGCAGTTGAGATTAACACGAAAGCCAAGCGCCTTGGCCTTCCTGATTGCAGATACGGCCTTTTTAAATACTCCATCTTGGGCAACAGCTTTATCATGCTCGTCCTCAAGACCATCCAAATGAACCGAAAAAGTTAAATACGGTGTTGGTTTAAATAAATGTAGTCGTTTTTCTAGTATTAGAGCGTTCGTGCAAAGATAGACGAATTTCTTACGGTCGATTATGCCTTTGACAATTTCGCCTATCTCACGGTGGAGAAGAGGTTCCCCGCCCGGGATGGAAACAACAGGTGCACCGCATTCATCCACAGCGTTGAGACATTCCTTTACGGTTAAACGCTTATTCAAAATTTCGTCTTCATAATCGATTTTACCACAACCGGGGCAGGCAAGATTACAGCGAAACAAAGGTTCCAACATAAGCACAAGAGGATAGCGCTCTAATCCCTTCAATTTATTCTTAAGGACGTAGGCTCCAACTCTAATCTGTTGAATAAGGGGAATTGCCAAAGTCTTATACTCTGTTTCTCAACGAAGCTAAATCTAACTGCGCATCCGTGACCTCGGATGGCAATCTGAATTGAACATTCTCTTTAACACCGTCTGCATGCTGTAATTCTACAACGAAGTGGGACCGCAATCGCTCGATTAACTCCGTAACCAATTCTTCGGGTGCCGATGCCCCCGCGGTAATTCCCAGTGTCTCAGAACCAGCCAGCCAAGAAAGATCCAGCCCATTTGCATCATCAATCAAATAGGATGGCACCCCAATTTCATCACCTATTTCACGTAGCCGGTTTGAATTGGAACTATTCTGCGCTCCAACCACGAGCATCACATCGACTTCCCCGGCTATGTTCCTTACAGCTACCTGTCGATTCTGGGTGGCGTAGCAGATGTCCCGAACATCAGGACCAATAATATTTGGAAATTTTTCTTTTAGTTCTGCAATAATTTCCCTTGTGTCATCTACACTCAGCGTCGTTTGGGTGACATAGGCAATTTTGTTTTCATCACGAACCTGAAGATTTTTCACGTCTTCAATGTTTGTTACTAAATGCACGCCGCCCTTAATTCGGCCCATCGTCCCATCAACTTCTGGATGGCTGGCATGCCCGATAAGTATTACATCTCGATTCTTTGTTGCATGGTGTTGTCCCTCCTTATGAACTTTTGAAACTAGAGGACAAGTTGCATCTATAACCGGCAATGACCGGAGCCGTGCCTGATTTTCAACTTTCTCGGAAATTCCATGTGCACTGAAAATAGTAACGCCCCCATCAGGAATATCGCTGACCTCGTCGACAAAAAAAGCACCTTTATTTTTGAGCTCATCTACTACTCGCTTATTATGCACAATTTCATGGCGTACAAATACAGGCGGACCATAAATTCTGATAGCCTCCTCAACAATAGAAATGGCGCGCTCCACACCTGCACAAAAGCCCCGTGGTTGGGCTAGAATAACTTTCAATTTCCGATTAGCTGACATCAAATTATAGACCTTAAGGAACGAACGTTAACAAAACAGGCGGATATATTAAAAATTAGTTTTTCTGACCGCGAAATTAACACCTTGCCCTAGGCTGTCAATTAAATATAAGACGCACTAGTTTTAGAGACTGCCTGCGTAACATCTCTTAAATTGTTCCTTCTAGGGGAGTGATGCTTGAAAATACTTCTAACAGGGGCCTCCGGATTTGTCGGATCTGCAGTGATGAGACGCCTTACCAGGGAGCGCTTGGAGACTAAGGTGTTAATTAGAGAATCAAGCAATAAGCTAAATCTCGATGGACATGGTGTTGAAATTTGCATTGGTGACCTCCTCGACATGAATTCACTCAAATCAGCTGTAGAAGGATGCGACATTCTCTTTCATACAGCTGCAGACTACAGAATTTGGGTGCCAAACCCGAAGGAGATGATGGACGTAAACGTATTAGGCACAAAAAATATTATGACTGCTGCTGCTAATGCTGGTGTAAAAAAGATAATTTATACAAGTAGTGTAGCCGCTCTTGGCCCAAATAATAATGGTGACGAAACCAATGAAGAGACGCCTTCGGCGCTCCACGACAAAATTGGTCCTTATAAACAATCAAAATTTCTTGCCGAGGCAGAAGTCCTTCGAATGCATAAAGAACAAAGGCTACCCGTGGTAGTAGTTAACCCGTCGGCTCCAATTGGTCCGGGAGATGTTAAACCCACTCCCACGGGTCGCCTTGTTCTTCAAGCGGCGAATGGACAGGTTCCAGCCTATGTTGATACAGGACTAAATGTTGTCCACGTAGATGACGTCGCAGAAGGTCACTTTCTAGCGTTAGAAAACGGGAAAGAAGGTGAAAAATATATTCTCGGTGGCGAGAATCTGTCGTTATTGGAAATATTAACAATGATCGCTGAGGTATCGGGACGAAAACCACCATCAATGCAATTACCTCACAACCTGATACTACCGATAGCCTATATCGCCGAAGTTTGGGCAAAGTACATTTCTGGAAAGGAACCCTTTGCCAACGTTGACAGTGTTAAAATGTCAAAAAAGCCAATGTATTACAGCTCAGAGAAGGCAATAATGGAACTGGGATATAGACCACGCCCAGTGAAGGAAGCTTTTATTGATTCTATTAAATGGTTCGATGAACACGGTTATATTCAATTAATAAAATAAAAATCGTGCAATGCCTGTAATAAATCCCAATGAAATTCAAGCCGTCATGTTAGCCGCCGGGATAGGCAACCGACTTTCCAGCAGAGACAAAAATCTTCCACCAAAATGCCTATTTAAGTTCAACGGAAAGTCATTACTCCAGCGCCATGTTGAAGCTCTAAAAAAAGTGGGGATTAAGTCATTAACAATTGTAGTGGGTTTCAAATCCAACAAAATCTTGCAAGAGATCGAAGATATCCAAGCAGATGATTTCGTAAACTTTATTCACAATGATCGCTTCGATAGAGGAAGTGTCGTTTCATTGTGGTGTGCCCGAGAAAAATTACGCTCTGGTTATCAGGTCCTTTTTATGGATGCCGACGTCTTATACCACGCTAGTCTAGTCAAAAAGCTTACAAGTAAGTCCGTTCATTCTATCATACCTTATGACAGAGTATTTGAAGCAGGTGACGAACCCGTAAAACTTTGTTTAAGTAATGAGAAACCGGTTGAATTTAGCAAGATAGTGGGTTGCATGTATGACCAGATAGGAGAATGGCCAGGATTTATGAGACTATCGCCAAAGTCAGCAAATTTAATTGCTGATGACCTAGATGCGGGAATTGTAAATGGTGATTTAGACAGCCCTTATGAAGAGTCTATGCGGAGAGTTATTTTAGGATCGTCAGACGATGAATTTGAATTCATCGATATCACAGGGCTACCTTGGATAGAAATTGATTTTCCTGAAGATCTAGAAAAAGCTAAATCAATTATTTTACCAAAGATAGATGCCTTTTCGGGCTAATTAAACGCGGTAAATGTACGTTTTCCCTTGTTCGCGCTCGATATCTGGCGGGAAATTTTTTCTTTTGTCGGCGTAATACGAAGCTAAATGATCACCCTCGGACAAACGATTATAGGTCGCAAAATATAATCGACGAGACCGTGACGTCATATTCGGCTCCGATGCATGAGGCACATAACTGTCAAAATAGATAATATCCCCCGGCTCAGTTGGATAGGGTTCAAACTCTATATGCGCCGTTTCGGCCTCAGTTAGCGGTTCCCACTCATTACCAATTAGTGTAGCATTTAAACGCTGGGCTAACTGCAAACAACCGTTCTGAATGGTTGCTGCATCAACACATACCATAACATTTACAAAATAACTTGCGTAATCCTCCCAGCCCGCCTGTGCGTCTTGGTGCGGTTTAAAGCCGCTACCACCTGGCATCTTAAAATTAATTTTTTCCTTAAAAAGTACCGCTTGCTCTCCAAACAACTGCTCTACCGAGTTCTTCAAACTTTCAGCCAATTCACGGAAACCTTTATGAAAGGGCGTCATATTTTCTATTCGGTTGATTATTTTTTTGTCATCCGAGAGTAAACTTGGTTCATGATATACCCAGTGTTTACCGCATTCTTCTGGTAATTGTGATATTTCCAACGACCATTCTTGAATTATTGCTGCCTCGAGCTCATTAAAAGCCTTTGGTAAGACAACAAACCCATTTCTGAGAAAATGGTTAACTTGCCCTTTGGTAAGTGTTGGAATACTCAACATAACAATTCCAAAATAGAGTGTTAATATAAATATTAAAATAACAGTTTCGATTAAACTGCACTGAAGCTCGCTTTTATTTCGTGATTATTAAAGCTATATAATGTCGTTTGTCACTAAACTTTGACAATGGATGTTAAATACTAATCCAAAATTGACCAAAGCACGCCGCCTTCGGGAAATGCTGAGTTCGCAAAGCTTGGAATTTCTGATGGAAGCCCATAACGGCATCTCGTCTAAGATTGTGGAAGAAGCCGGGTTTAGTGGTATTTGGGCTTCCGGACTTTCAATATCTGCAGGCTATGGAGTGAGAGATAGTAATGAAGCCTCATGGACCCAAGTACTGGAAATGCTGGAGTTCATGTCAGATGCTACCTCCCTACCAATTTTGGTAGATGGTGACACAGGCTACGGTAACTTTAATAATCTCAGACGAGCGGTTCAAAAACTTTGCCAACGCCAAATTGCCGGCATATGCATTGAAGATAAGCTTTTCCCCAAAACAAACTCTTTCATTGGCGAAAATCAACCATTAGCAGAAATCGAAGAATTTTGTGGCAAAATCAAAGCAGGTAAAGACAGTCAAACCAATGATGACTTCTGTTTAATTGCCCGTGTAGAAGCGCTCATCTCAGGGTGGGGTATGCTGGAGGCACTTAAAAGGGCCCAAGCTTATTACGCTGCAGGTGCGGATGGGATTTTAATTCATTCAAAGAATTCGGACGGCGAAGAAATCCTGAACTTTTTAAAAGAATGGGGGGACAGATGCCCAGTAATCATTGTACCAACTACTTACTATGCCACTCCAACTGACAGATTTCGCATGGCAGGTACTTCCATAATAATTTGGGCTAACCACAATCTTCGGGCCTCAATCTCCGCTATGCGCGAGGTGTCCCGGCAAATTTATCGGGAACAATCCCTCTCCGGAGTAGAAGGGATGATTACACCAGTTAAGGATATTTTTGAACTAGTAGAAAATGCAGAGCTAGCCAAAGCTGAAAAAGTATATTTGCCCCAGGGCGAACCTGACATACAGGCTCTTATACTGGCCGCATCACGCGGCTCCAAATTGGGAGACTTAACTAAAGATATCCCAAAATGCATGATTGACATACGTGGCCAACCACTACTTCGGCGGTTAGCGTCAACCTTCAGCCAAGGAAATATTAAAAATATTACAGTTGTCCGGGGTTATAAAAAAGAAACGGTCAATCTCCCCTTCATTGAATATTTAGACAATGATGCTTATGAAAGTACGGGGGAAGTTTCCTCTTTAAATGTCGCAATAGAAAATTTGAAAAACCCAAGTATTATTGCTTACGGTGATATTTTATTCCGGCATTACATATTAGACCAGCTTCTAGAAGCGGAAGGAGACATCGTTCTGATTGTCGACGCTCTTTGGCGTGAAAAAGACCCAAACCCTTCCTCCCGGACAAGAGATCTTGTTACCTGTAGCGAAGAATTTGATTCAAGTTATTTAGGAAACGAAGGTGTACGGCTCATGAATATTGCTCATGACATTCCGGAAAATGAAATACACGGGGAGTGGATTGGTTTAGCAAAATTTAGTGACGTAGGTATACAAAAACTGCGTGAGGAAATACAAAAGTTTTCCAAATCTGGTGGACTAGAAACCGCTAGTATGACTGATTTATTCGAACGCCTTTTGCAGTCAAGATCTGAGATCAGGGTTGAATACATTGCCGGACATTGGCTTGATGTCGATAATAGTGGTGATCTTTCAGAGGCGCAGAAGTTTTTATGATTACCGCAGATGACTTTATTGTTCCGGCACAAACGATAGGTTACGACTTTTACACAGGCGTACCGTGCTCGTTTCTAACGCCATTTATCAATAGATCAATTACGTCTGAGAAAACAGATTATGTGGGTGCAGCAAGTGAAGGTGAAGCGGTTGCAATAGCTTCGGGGGCTTGGTTAGCGGGACGTAAAACAATAGTCATGTGTCAAAATTCAGGGCTAGGTAATTGTATTAATCCCCTCACATCCCTGAATTATCCATTTCGAATTCCTACACTTTTGATCACGACGTGGCGTGGCCAACCAGGCATAAAAGATGAACCTCAACACCAACTAATGAGCCAAATTACCCAATCTCTATTAGAGACCGTACGGGTAAGATGTCTTACCTTTCCAAGGTTTCCGGAGGAGGTTGCACCTGTCCTTGAGGCAGCGGAAATGGAGATGGATGCTAATAGTCTACCCTTCGGTTTGGTAATGGAGAAAGGAACGGTCAGGAATGAACCGCTTGGTGAACAACGGCAGAAAGCAAGGCCCGAGGGCAAATACTCTGATCTATCATCGGAGAATTCTAAACTCCCCTCTCGATATGCCTTGCTAGAAGCATTACTAGATATCACGTCTGAAGAAACTGCCATCATCGCCACAACCGGCAAGTGCGGTCGGGAATTATTCTCATTAGCTGACAGGGAACAGCACCTCTACCAAGTTGGGTCAATGGGGGGTGCGTCAGGTATGGGACTCGGTGTTTCACTCAACACTAACAAGTTAGTTGTTGTGCTAGATGGTGATGGTGCCGCACTCATGAACATGGGCAATTTAGCCACTATCGGTTCATGCGCGCCAAAAAACTTAGCTCACATTGTCCTAGATAACGGCGTGCATGATTCGACAGGTGGTCAAGCAACGGTAAGTTCAAATGTTAATTTTGCGCAAGTAGCACTGGCATGCGGATATTCGGCAGGCATTTATTGCAACACAACAAAAGGTTTTATTGAAGCACTGTCTCATGTTTCCAGAAGAAATGGCCCAATTCTAATTCAAGCAAAAATTAAGCCCGGCTCTATTAATAACCTTGGCCGTCCAACGATACGACCCCAAGATGTGGCGCGTCGTTTTCAATCCTTTTTGGCGAAAAACTAGAGTGTTACACCCATTTCAGAAATCACCTCCCGCACCGAACTAACGACCGCCGTCATATCGCCCTCATCCAACCGACCAATACATCCGATTCTAAAAGTGTCGATCTCCGTCAACTTTCCCGGGTAAATGGCAAAACCGCGGATCTTCAAAGAATCATAAAACTGATCAAATAAGAACCGCTCGTGGGTTGGGGCATAAAAAGTGATAATGATAGGAGCTTGTAAATGATCTGGAAGGTAAGTCCTAAATCCAAGCGCTCTCATTCCTTCAACTAGAACCCGGCAATTTTTTTGATAACGAGCGTACCGACCCCTGACACCACCTTCAGCCTCGTGCTCCAATAAAGCTTGATCGAACGCCGCAAGGACGTGGGTAGGAGGTGTGAACCGCCACTGGCCAGTGTTTTCTAAGTTTATCCACTGGTCGTAAAGATCGAGGCTAAGGGAATTAGAAATTCCTTCTGATGATTTGAGAATCTCTTTTTCTACTAGAACAAATCCAAGCCCAGGAACACCCTCCAAGCATTTATTGGACGAAGCAATAACTGCACTGCAGGGAGTATCTTTAACATCCAATTTGACTGCGCCAAAAGTACTCATCGCATCAACAATAAATCGACACTTTGCCTTAGTTACTACCTCCGCAATTTCTTCAATTGGATTAAGAATACCTGAGGTTGTTTCACAATGAACCGCAATTACATCTGTTATTTCAGCATCAGCTTCCAGCAAAGACATTAAATCGTTGGGAGAGGGGATAACATTCTCTCCCGTTTCATATGATGTAAATGTCCTGTTGTGATAATTGCAAATTCTGCAGATGCGCCGTCCATAAGCGCCATTTACAAGTACCAATACTTTACCATTTCTCGGTACGAATGATGTAATAGCCGCCTCTACTGCAAAAGTTCCACTTCCTTGTATAGGTATACACGTATGGCTACCCCCATCCACTTCAACTCCACTTATCTTCTCGAATGCGCGTCGGACGCGAGACGTCATTTCAACAAATAATGCATCTCGTGCCCCCCAATCCCTAAACATGGCCTCCTTAACGGTTCGGGATGTTGTGAGAGGGCCTGGCGTTAGAAGTAAAGGTTCTTTTGCAAAATCGGTCATGGCTTTAGAATTTGACCTCTTATATTGTTGTAATATTAATAGATACACATATTAGCACGTTGGAAAGTAATCGCCATCAGCCACAATACTTGGATACATCGGGTTGTCGAAATCGCCGTCCGTCCATTGACCCGCACACCTATTACCCCAAACCATTTAACTACAGCTAGATTGGGAACGGGTTTAGCAGCGGCAGCAATGTACTCGATAGGTCAGGATTTTTGGACTTATTTCGCTAGTGGGGCATTTGTCCTTTCCATAATTTTAGATAGGGCTGACGGTGCTCTTGCACGCCTCTCCAGCAAAACGTCACTGTGGGGTCACAAGTATGATCTCCTCTCTGATGCAATTTGTAACTCCCTAATGTTCGTGGGAATTGGTATCGGGCTCAGGGAGAGTGATCTGGGACTTTGGGCTGTGCCTTTGGGTATCTTAGCTGGGCTCTCTGTTGCTGCAATTTTATTCCTTGTTATATTGGCCGAGGGCCATAATGGTATTCGTGCGGCTGAACTTAAGGGAACAAAAGGCATTGATCCTGATGACGCAATTTTATTAGTGCCCGTCGCTATGGTTATAGGTTGGGGATATTATTTAATAGTAGCTGCCGCAATTGGTGCCCTTTTTTTCTCACTTTTCTTTTATTGGAAATTCAGGAATATTTTATTCACTACCTTTAGGTTTAAAAAGTAAGCCTACGGCACCAATCATTTGCCATGGATGCGAATTAAACTGAAGATTGTCCAGAAACAATAAATTGATGCACCTATACAAGCGGCTATAAAAAATGGTGTGAGATATCCAAGCCAAGTTATCGGAGCCAACAGATAGATACCGTCTTCTAATTCAAATCCTAAAAAATATGGATAACCAACCGCTGATCCAGACACATAATTATCCATCTTTTTGTCAATTTGAAGATTCGTAAAAAGTGAAATTAAAGCAGCAAAGGTGCCAAAAAATCCTAATATCAAACCCCAAGCACCTAAATCACCCCGCCAATATCCAATACCAATACCAGAAAAAAGTGCCGCATACCCAACCCCACCTACGAAATAGTCAAAATAGTATCCGAATTTCGTTTCCGATCCCTGAAGTCGAGCTAGCTCACCATCAAAGTGATCAAGAAACCGGGAAGCGACGAATATACCTGCCGCCCAGTGATTGAGTGCCAAGTCGTTAAGTGCAAAAAGAATACCTGCGGAAAGCGCCATAATGAGCGTCACCGCTGTAATATGATTAGGTCGCACCCCTGTATTTACAAGTGGTCGAACAAGAAAACGAGCAATTACCTGATCCCAAGGTGTTTTTTTCATGACAAACAATTGGTCGGATACATGATGTAAACTGTCAAGATGCAAGTGTATATTTTATTCCGAACCTTGCGTCTGTTCAAAGCCGCTGGCTAAATGCCCTCATAAATGTACGGATAACGGACGTGAAAATAAATATTATATCTGATCCGAAACGGCTTTTTGTAATTTGGATATCGTGGGTAACACAGCACGCAGGGCTTGTCGTATCACTGGCAGCAATTCTAACGGTTTCTGCTGCATTCTATGCTGCCAAAAATCTTAGCATTAATACCGATACAGAAGACATGCTTTCATCGGAATTACCATTTAGAAAAAACTCCAAGGCTCTAAGCCATGCTTTCCCACAATTCTCCGATAACATTGTCATTGTCGTCGATGCACCTACTGCAGACCAAGCTTATGATGCGGCAGATGTATTATCCAACGGACTAAAAATTAATCCCGGCCTTTTTGGCAAAGTATTTGATCCAGTTAATGAGCCTTTCTTCCGCCATAACGGTCTCTTGTATCTAAGTTCTAAAGATCTTGAAGAACTCGTAGATCAATTGGTCGAAGCGCAGCCGTTTTTAGGTCGGTTGAACGCCTCTCCCACCGTCCTTGAGTTATTCCGACTTGTCGAACAAATATTAGAAAACAGAAAAAATGCCAATGACCAGAGTCTTTCGAAACTGGCAACCAAGGCTCTGGCATCAATTGCCGAGGTCATGGAAAGCCAATTGGCCGGTAATCCTGAACCATTATCATGGCGCGAGCTTATTTCCGGAAATCAGTCTTCACCGGGTGATCGGCGTCGGATAATTGTTATCCAACCAACAACAAATTTTTCCTCTCTGCAACCTGCTTCAAAGGCAATAGATGAGATCCGCACCATTACTGCTAAATTAAAATTAAAGCAGAAATTTAATGCACGGGTACGTCTTACCGGTTCACTGGCACTATCACAGGAGGAACTTCAAAGTGTGGTTGAAGGTCTTGGTCTTGCCGGGTTCTTATCAGTATCCTTAGTTATTATCCTTTTATATTGGGGATTGAGATCAATAACTCTCGTAATTTCCACACTTATTACTCTAATTTCTGGCTTAATCCTGACGGCAGGATTTGCGACCGTATCAGTCGGAACATTGAATTTAATTTCTATATCTTTTGCAGTTTTATTTATAGGCTTGAGCGTAGATTTTGGCATTCACTATTGCCTGAGGTATCAAGAATTTTTGAAGAAATCAGGCATTCATACTCTTGCCTTGGTAGCAGCAGCGGAGAGCGGCGGTCACGCCTTAGCTCTTGCTGCAATTGCTGCCGCTATCGGATTTTTTTCTTTCCTACCTACAGATTATTTAGGGCTGGCTGAACTCGGGCTTATCGCTGGCACAGGAATTTTGATAGCCCTTGTAACAAGTTTCACTCTGCTGCCTGCGTTAATTGTTTTGCTTCCAAAAATGAAACAAACAATGAACGAAAATCAACAAACTCATGGTTTGCATTGGAGCAGAATCCTTGGATACAAAAAGTCGGTCCTGACAATTGTTGCTGCGGGAATCGGGGTCAGCATTATTTTAATACCTAAGGTCAATTTTGACTTTGATCCTCTAAAGCTTCGAGACCCAAATACCGAATCCGTTAGCACTTTATTTGACATAATGTCGGAAAGGCGCTCCTCACCCTATTCTATCACCATATTAAACAATAGCTTAGATGAAGCTAACCGACTATCCCAGAAGCTTTTTTCTCTCCCGTCTGTCCATGCCACAGAGACTCTGTCTTCGTTAGTTCCTGAAGACCAGGATGAAAAACTTGAGCTGATAGAAAACCTGTCATTTATTTTATTACCCTCTTTGACCACGGATACTTTATATTCCAAACCTATACTTTCTACACTTCAGAAATCCTTTGATAGTTTAAACGCCAAATTGGCAGACTTTTTAAGGGAACCGTCAACGGCTAATTTTACCCAGACTTTTGCGCGCTTAAACAGAGTAATGTCTCAATTTAAAGACGAAACAGAACTGACCCAGTCGGCTCTGGATCAACTTGAAATTCTACTGTTAGGTTCGTTACCAAAAAGGTTAAATGAACTCCGGCAAGCTTTGGATGCCAACAAAATTACGCTATCAAATTTACCGGAACCCTTAAGAAACCGGCAGGTCAGCGCGGACGGCGAAGCTAAGCTTGAGGTCTATCCAGAAAGAAACATGCAATCTCGAAAAGACCTCAAAACATTTGTGCGTGAGGTTCAAGAAATTGCCCCCAGCGCCACCGGTACACCAGTTACCATATTCGAAGCAGGCATCACTGTCATACGCGCTTTCACCCAGGCAACCATTACAACAATGATCCTGATCACAATCCTAATTCTTTATACGACAAGGCAACTTCGAGAAATCATTCTTATATTGACCCCATTGATTTTGGCTACTCTGATGACAGCCACAGCGTCTGTAATATTCTCCATTCCATTCAACTTCGCTAATATCATCGTATTGCCTCTCCTGTTTGGACTGGGTATCGCGGGTAACATTCACATGGTGATCAGAGAAAGAGAGATGAATTTGACCGAAGAAATGATGATCTCCACAACGCCAAGAGCCGTTGTGTTTTCAGCCTTAACAACTATCGGATCATTTGGCAGTATCGCCCTATCTAGCCACCCCGGCACCTCAAGTATGGGAGTACTCCTTACAATTGCAATCGTCAGCACCTTAACTTGTACCTTAATTGTACTACCCACAATGATGGGGTTTTGGTCGTATAAAAATACGAAAGAAATAAAATCTTGAAGAAGTTTGACCAATTGGCAGAAACACGTGCAACGTTTCCAATCATTAGACACATATCTGCGCGTGTCACACCTTTTCTTCTAAAAACACCCATCTGCGCAAACCACATTACTTTAATCTCAATACTATTAGGTCTAACGGCTGGCGTCATGTTTGCTATAGGAGAATTCGCCACCACACTATATGCAAGTATTGTTTTTTTTCTGGTATATCTCCTGGATCACTGCGATGGAGAAGTTGCTCGAGCAAAAAGCCAGGCTTCAAAATTTGGAAATTATTTTGATACTTTCGGCGATTGGGTTTCCCATGCAGCGTTTTTTATAGGGCTTGGATACGGGACATACACAACATCTAACAACCATTTTTGGTTCTGGATGGGGCTGGCGGCGGCCCTCGGAGCCACGATCAATTATTTTATAAGCATTTATTTATGCTCTCCAAAGGAACAAGAAGAATATTTAAGCGCTGTTAACCAAAATAATTATGAAGACTACAGACAACAGCTTGAGACACGAATTGAGGTTGCCTTATTTATATTCCGGGAACTGCTCCGAGCAGATTTTTGGTTATTGGTACTTATACTTGCGATATTTGATCTAGTTTGGGTTTTATTGCCGGTCTCGGCTTTTGGCGCACAAGCGTATTGGATTACACAGCTGATCACTAAAGGAAAACAATACCATGTTTGAGAATAGGATGGCATTTTGCGCTGGCTGAAATTCTTATTACTGGCTATCGGCATAGGCCTCCTCATATACATTGTCTCTAGTGTAAATATTGAAGAGACAATCAAACTCCTTCAGAAAATTGGAATGGGCATGGTATTGATCCTATGCCTCTATTTTCTCGCGTTTTTAATTGATACATTCACGTGGCAGCTAACACTTAAAAATATACCCCTAACTGCTGCCTGGACGTATCGCTTTTTCCAAATGCGGTTAGCAGGGGAGGCTTTTAATAATCTAACCCCATTAGCTGGGATGGGGGGCGAGCCCTTGAAAGCTATCCTTCTAAATAAATACTATAGTGTGAACTACCGTGACGGAATTGCATCCGTTATCATTGCCAAGACCATCAACGTGTTAGCTCTTATCCTATTTTTGGCCATCGGTTTTTTATTTGTTCTGAATTCAACGGATCTTAACATCAGATATAAGTCTATCGCTGGAGTAGGCTTAATCACTTTTTCTACGGCTGTCGTACTTTTCTACCTATTCCAAAGATTAAAAATAACATCCGCCACCAGTAATCTCCTCCCAAAGCACAAATTACCCGCCTGGATGCGAAGTGCGTTAATGCGCATTGTGGAATTGGAAGATCATTTGGCGTCATTCTATAAGAAACAACTAATTCGTTTTTCTTGGGCACTTTTTTTTGCATTAGGAAATTGGGTTCTTGGCGCTTTAGAGATTTTTTATATCATGCGATTTCTTGATCACCCCATCAGTCTTCCAGACGCTTGGATTATTGAAGCGATGACCCAACTTGTGCGAGCAGGCACATTTTTTATTCCAGCAAGTATCGGAGCGCAGGAAGGCGCATTCGTAATAATTGGTGGTGCCATCAGCGGTTCGCCATCTGCCGGGCTAGCAGCAGGTGTTATTAGAAGGATTCGAGAAATAATTTGGATTGGGTGGGGTGTTTTAGTTTTTTATATTTCGAAACCAGATTTAGCTATAGTAGATGCACCAAACACTAAACTGCCGAAAAAAGAATGAATTTCTAGTTTTTTAATAGATTTGCTGCTTTTTTGCTTAACGCACGCGCTAATGCTCCAACCCCACGAGAACGAAGGATAGATCTGTATTCTGATACTCGTACAGCCATTTCGCTTATACCTCGATCCAAAAGAACATCTATAATCTTCCATTTATCACCAAATTTACCCATGACATATGTTATTGTTACCGAGTCATCATTAGGATTTTCTATCCGTGTATCAACAAGACGGGTACCCTTTGGCCCAGTCCTTACCTTCAGCGTCTTAAAGATTTGCCCCGAATATCCGTTGAAACGATATGCATATGTCCCAACACTCATACGTTTGAAAGCTTCAATCAATTCGCTCTTTTGCTGCTCACTCGTCCTCTTCCAACTTGAACCAACCGTTATGCGGATCATAAACGGTAGGTTGAAGGCTTTTTCCATTTCAGGTTTAAGCTCCTTATATCGTGCAGTGACGCTTGTGGAGCCTGCTTTTTTCATAACAGAAAGGAGAACCTCATGGAACCTATCCACCACCTCGCTTGGTTCTGCTGATAAAACCCAAGTGGGGCAAATAAAAAGGCCAAAAATAATTATAATGACTATCCTCAAGCCGGGTGCCCTGATGTTATTAATTGATTGCATTAATACACTCCGTAGCCTCTCAATTGTTTAAACCGCCAATTTGTATTAGATATCGAGAACATCTAAAGGCGAATGTCATAATGAGCCTAAATGAAAGGATAGAACAATGGAAAAAGCAACATTTGGCGCAGGTTGTTTTTGGGGAATTGAAGCAGGTTTTAGGAAGATAAAAGGTGTTTCTGACGTAGCAGTGGGTTATGCCGGAGGAGAAGCGGACAACCCCACATATGAGGAAGTATGTACTGGAACAACTGGGCATGCAGAGGTTGTTGAAGTTTGTTTTGATCCAAGTCAGGTTACATTTGAAGACCTTTTAGAAGTTTTTTGGAAATCACATGATCCGACGACGCTCAACAGGCAAGGTCCAGACGTAGGTACTCAGTATCGATCAGCCATTTTTTATCACTCCCAAAAACAGTTGGAATCGGCAAAAATATCATTGGCCAACCAAAGTGCATCAGATAAACACCTAAACCCAATTGTCACTGAAGTTACGTCCCATAGAAAATTCTATCGTGCAGAAGAATACCATCAAAGATACTTTGAAAAGCAGGGCCGTCACTAAGTTAGATTGCCATTATTAACGCGGTTTTAGGACGTGTACGCCGGTGTAAATGCTTTCCCGCAGCTCCACATTTACGGATAAAGACGTATACTCTGGATGTAAAATATCTATTCGATGGGTACCGCTTGCTGGTTCCAGATTATCAAACTTGAATTCGCCAAAGGCATCACTGATTTCTTCGCCTATTTTTTTGCCATCTTTATTCAGAACCGCAATGGCTCCTTCTAGACAATCTTCAAGACCGCTATTGGTTATCACAACGGTCCCTCCAATGAAGCACTTTTTATAGAGGTGTAGGTTTTTATAATGAACCCTTGGCTTCGTTTGGATCTCTGGTTCTAATTGTTCTAACCCCTCTTCAGATTTAAGTTTCTCCATTTCGGAATCGGTTATCATAACTGAACGCAACGCCCCTGTAGGACAGGATTGAACACAACGTGGTTCTACCCAACCACTATCTAAAAGGTGCGCATCAAAATTCCAATGCTGGGGCAGCTGCTTCTCTTCATTCCACCAAATAGCGCCGTAAGGGCACGACTCGACCAAATGTTTCTGTCCTTTGGCTTTTACTGGATCAATTATGACAATACCGTCATCCCGTTTTTTAATTGCATCATCTTCTGCCGCAGCTATACACGGTGCATCATCACAGTGCATACACATTGTTGGCAAATACGCGACATCCACCATGGGAGCTTGCCCCCTCTCTTTCTTCTTAACATCGATCCAACGATGGCCATGAAGTGGCATTTCTGCCGAATAACCAGGATGTTCATTTCTCTGATACTCGTCCGCGACGGATAGAAAACAATTATTGCTGTTATGACAGCGACCAACATCAACGATGAGATTCCATTTTTTCATTTGATAACTCTAATTACTCTGCCAGCACTGAAACAGGCTCATCGACACTCTCGACGGATGACCTGATACCTCCACCTATGTCGGGATCACCATCCCACAACTCAACTTCTATGAGACAGGAGTTGTAAGCAGCTGAGTGGGTTTTCAAAGATTGCGTTCTATTCGGGGTCAACTGATTTACGCAACCACCCCTATCTGCAGAATAACCTGGTTTTCCGACGGGATCATAGACGGCCGAAGCTTGGCGAGAATGGATTATGCCTAGCATAACTCGATGCGTCACATGTGCCGCACAAATGACAGCACCACGATCATTGTACAGCTTAACCAAATCATTTTCTTTGATCCCGCGTGATGCGGCATCGGACGGGTTAAGGCGGGCAATCCAATAAAAATAACCGTCAATTTCGCGTCGATGGTCAGTTATATCGTTAATAGCACTATCTTTGCCATCACCCTTTGTATGAAAACTATAACGCGCATGAGGTGAGATCAACTGTATTGGATACTTAACTATTAGGTCAGAAGAGTGAATACCTTCCCACGCGGGAATATATTTATTCAAGGGTGGCCGTTCGGGATCCTTGCCAAATCGTTTAAGGCTATTTGATTCAAATTCAATCTTACCAGACTGAGTTTGCAGCCCATCCAAAAAGTTTTCACCATAGGATCCTGGTAGAGGATGAGGTTCTGGTACGTCTTTTTTCCGTCCCTCAGCAAACCAACGATAAGAAGTTTTAGTACGGGTAGCTTCAGGCTCAGGGGGCACCACGTAATACCCTTTCCTCAAAAATTTTTTCCAGCTTATATGCTTGGGCAAATCAGAAGCATCAAATATTCTCTTCACCCAATCCAACTCCGTCAACCCTTCACTGAAGTAAGCGCCATGACCCAGTCGTTTAGTAACTTCATGAAAGATTTCGAAGTCAGATTTTGATTCACCTAAAGGTTCGATTGCTGGATGCTGAATACCAATGACCCTATGATTGAGTTGCCCGATCCAATCGTAACCATAACCTCCAGGGTTAGCCCATTCGCCAATATCCCACCTTTCAAAATTTGTACATGCGGGTAGGATAATATCTGCAAACTTTACTTCTCCTTCATTCCATATTGCCTGGGCAACCACAAACTCTAGTTTTTCTGATTGATACATTTTTACATAGCGGTTGCTATCAGGTTGGGTGCCAATGTAGGAACCACCGTACTTGTACATTATCTTGACTTCAGAATGCCCAGGTGACGGATAACGAACAGGGAAGAATTGCCCTTCGATAGACCGAATATCGATGGGATAACCTTCGGCTTTTCCTTCTAAAATGGCCTCAGCCATTTTTAGGCGGGGGACCGACTGCTGAGTCGGGTTCATACTGATAAGGTGCGGCATACGCTGGTAAAGGCTAATTGCATTACCGGAGTTTTGCAGATCGCCCGAAAAGCCGCCTTCAGCATAGCCAGGAAAATAAAAGTTATAATCGATAGGTGAGCCGAATTGTAGGCCGCCAAAGTTGACCCCTGGTTTTCCGAGTCCTTGCATTGCCATTAGGCAGATCATCGAACGTGCCCATTGAGCTCCAGTTGCCGAACGGCAGGCGCCGCCTAATGTAGTCCCCATGCTACCAGCCGAAAGATAAGTCTTCTTCGACGCCCATTCCCGAGCAAGGGCACGGATATCCCTAGCAGGAACTCCTGTTTCTTCTGCAGCCCATTCAGGCGTCCGGGCTATTCCCTCATCATCTTGGCCAAGGATGTAGGCACGCCACTTATCAAAACCGGTAGTCCTGGTTTTTACATACTCTTGATCATAAAGCTCCTCCTTCACCCAAACATAAGTTATAGCTTGAGCCAGTGCTGGGCTCGTGGAGGGACGAGGGGCAATCCATTTTCCGCCCAGAAAAGCGGCGGTTTCGTTTAGATACGGATCTATATGGATCATTTTGATTCCGAGTTCCTTCGCCCATTGACGCCGGATAGTACCTTCGAAAGATCCATACACGCCGTTTGTCACTTCCGGATCACTCGCCCAAAAAACAATTAGATCGGCTTCCTTTAGACAGTCCTCCACTTGGCCATATATCTCTGCAGCACCATTACGCATGCTATGCCCATAATGATGCATGGCACCCCAATACCACCCTTCCCAACTGTCAGGATTTAGTAAGGTCGTGGTTGCGCCGATAATATTAATAAATCGATTATATGCGCTTATGTAATAACCAACATTACCCCATGTGTGGTGGGAGCTCCGGGCAGCAAGGATAGCGCCAGGTCCATATTGTCTATTAACCCTCTTTATTTCTGCCTCGACAATATCTAATGCTTCTTCCCATGAAATACGCTCATAGCCTGATGTTCCCCTGTTTTGCGGATTTCGTTTACCATTAGGGTCAAAATCAACACGCTTCATGGGATAAAGATTTCGGTCCTTAGAATAGACTAGGGATTTTGAGGCCAACCCGTGGGGGGAAATAGAACTCTTCCTGGGAGGCGAAAACTGTCGACCCCGCGCTTCAATAGTCCAAGTATCGGGGTCATCTTTATCAAAATCGATGGGTGTCAGGCGCACTATCTTTCCACCTTTCGCGTAAACAAATACGGGACCACCGTTAGTGTTATTTACATATCGGATTTCACCATTAGAAGCCGGCGTTCCCCACTGCCAGCTTGCCCGCTGCACCATATAAATGGTTTCAGAAAACCAGTTCACCAATTCGTCTGGACCAATGGCAATCAAACTGAATGACTTGATTGCCTCGATGCGTTTTAAATGATCTATGGGAGGCGACATTAATTCCGCACCCAAAGCCGCTGTTTTCACAGAAATATCAACGTCTACATCTGACTGAACGCCCGAACTAGATGTCACGCGGCCATGGCGAAATGTAAACGTTCGGCCAACAGAATTATCAGCGACCCTGATTTGAACTTTCAGATCCTTTTCTTTAAGCCGTTTTTTAAAGAGAGGATAACGCCAAGAAGAAAACCTTAAGGCCCAGTGGAGACCGTATAAAATTAGAGAAAATTTCATTGCCAATTCTTAAACGCCTTTCAACTTTGCTATATTTTTGCACATGGCCAAGGGAACCAACTATTTATCCCAGATTTGAACAACATTTTTCGACCGTAAGCAAACAAGCTGTAGTGACGGTTTACAGATCATCAAGAACGTCTCTTGCCCAATGAAATGCCGCGTTCGCAGCGGGAACACCGGCATAAATGGCTGACTGCAACAGAACCTCCTTGATTTCGTCTTTGGTGAGACCGTTGTTAAATGCAGCCCGAAAATGAAGTTTAAACTCATCCTGTCGATGAAGCGCAACCATCATGGCTAGAGTAATACAACTCCTTGTTTTTCGATCAAGTCCGGGACGAGTCCAGATTTCACCCCAGGCGTAACGAGTAATGAATTCCTGAAACTCTTCCGTAAACTCATTTTTTTTTGCCTCAGCTTGGTCAACATGTTTATCGCCAAGCACCGCCCGGCGAAGGGCCATACCCTTTTCAAAAACATCATCCGACATAACAACTTCCTTATCTCAAAAGAAACCCTAAAACGGTCTCATTAAATTCGTCTGGCTTTTCGAGATTTGACAGATGAGCCACGCCTCGTATCACCGCTAATTCTGACCCAATTATGTGCTTATTAATCAACTCGGAATGTGAAACAGGTGTGGCAGGGTCAAGTTCACCGGCAATCACCATCGTCGAAGATATTATTCTTTCCAGTTTATTGGTCAGACGCATATCGCGGACCGCTGCACAGCACCCCGCATACCCTTCTACATCACATGCTAGTAACATAGAATTTACCAATTCAATTTTTGGTGAAACTGAACCCCTGAAATTCTCAGACAGGAAACGCTCCAAAACAGCCTCGCCGATGGCTGACATACCGCCTGCTTTCACTGTATCAATCCGCACCTGCCAGGGATCCGGCGGACTTGCATCGGATGACGTATTACAAAGGACCAACTTATCCACTCGACTTGGCTCGTGTATGCCCAGCCACATCCCAACCATTCCCCCTAGAGAAATGCCACACAGGCAAGCTTTCGCAACTTCAAGATAGTCCATAAGAGACAAGGCATCACTGGCAATATCATCCAATGTGTATTCACCAGATGGCGAGGAAGATCTACCGTGTCCGCGATTGTCATATCTCAACACTCTAAAATGCTTGGTAAAGGCTAAAATTTGTTCATCCCACAAACGTAAATCAGTCGTCAAAGAATTCGAAAGTACCAGGACTGGTGACCGTTCATCGCCGTCCCATCGATAATTAATTTCTGTTCCGTTGATATTTGCACTTGGCATAGGTTTCCCCGTTACTTATTTGGACAAAGTTGATGTCCCCAAGTAACTATCTGGAGACATGAACTCGTTGATCTCGTTAGCTGAAAATACTTTGGTAATACGATTATCGGCTTTAAGTATGTCTGATAAATCACAGTCTTTATCCACGGCTCTACGACAAGCTTCAGAGACAATAGTAATGGCGTCGTCACGGCCTATCCTCTTTGACAATTCCAACGTCACGCGTTCAGACATCACCAGTCCGTTTAAAGCGGTTAAGTTACGGCGCATGGCTTCAGGATTTACTTCAAGTCCCTCTGCCACATCCGCCATGGATGCGAGCGAGCCGGCAGCTGCTTCCATAATAGCAGGGATCGTCGTCCATTCGGCCTGCCACCCTCCAAGTGCCCTCTCATGCTCTTGAGGCATGACATCAAAAAGCGTTGCCACTAAATGAGGTACACGCTTTGAGGCCGATAAGGCTGTAAGACAGCTGACTGGATTACGTTTATGGGGCATCGCAGAGGAACTACCACGATCAGTTTCGAAGGGCTCAAATGCCTCCCCAATCTCCGGTTGCATCAGAAGAGACACATCTGTGGCCATCTTACCTAGGCTTCCCACCATGATACCAACTGAAGAGCAAAAAGCTACCAAACGATCACGATGCACATGCCAAACATTATCTGGCAACCCCAATTCCAGCCTCTTTGCACAGCTTTCAGTAACAACCCCACCCTTGTCACCAAAAGCTGATAAGTTTCCCGCTGCACCGCCTAACTGAAGGAGAAAGGTCTCCGCACTGGCGTTTTCAATCCGTCGCCAACTTCGCAAAATCGCCGAGCGCCATCCATTTACTTTCTGTCCGAATGTAATCGGGACAGCGGGCTGCATTAGGGTCCGTCCAATCATCACTGTCTTTTCATGTTTTTCTGCCAGTAATTTTAGTCCTGCATCGAGGCGTAGAATATCTGTTTCCATAAACCTAAAGGCTTTTTTCAGCTGTAATATCATTGCCGTATCAATCACATCCTGACTGGTTGTACCAAAATGTACCCATCCAGATACGTTTTTATCCTTGCCTGCAACCAATTGGGTTAGTTGACGCACTAATGGAATGACAACCGTTCCGTGTTGAACTGCTTCTTCCGATAATCGAGTAAGGTCAAATTTTAAAACATCACAGCATGATCCTATGATTTCAGCTGCATCATCCTCGATAACTCCGTTTTCCGCTTCAGCGGCGGAAAGGGCGCGCTCAAAGTCCAGCATTGCCTGAACAAATGAAACGTCATCGAACACGGTAATCATGTTCGATGTGGTGGTTAATCGCCTGAAGATATTGTTTGCCATGAACCCTGCAAATTGGACGGCTAGCGTCTATTTTTCAAACGTCGAAAAATGCCGTCTCCTTTTCACCTTGGAGATGGATGTTGAATTTATAACAAGGCATACCGTTTTCGTCATTGACCTTTGATGCCACTAAGGTGTCCCGGACTTCCGCATCTTCAATCGAATTTAGTACGGGATCCTCTGAATTGGCATGAATTTCATCCGAAAAATATAGGCGGGTCACCTGCTGCTTTAACATCCCCCTGGCAAAAACATTAATTGCTATGTGTGGAGCCTGAAGGGTGTTACCTAGACCAACAACACGCCCAGGCTTCACCGTAACAAAGAAAAAATGTCCGCTATTATCCGTACAGGAACGTCCAAACCCATAAAAACTCTTCACTAGTTCAGCGTCGGTCGTGTCATCGGGATGATCATATTTACCATAAATATTAGCCTGCCAAATTTCGATCATGGCATCGGGAACTGGCTGACCTTGTCCGTCATAAACATGACCATCAATCCTCAATGCCCCTTTGGCATTTTCTGCAACAACATATTCCTGATCACCCTGAGCCAGTCCAATTTTGAGAAAGGGACCAACCGTCTGCGAGGCCGTAATTCCAAATTCACTCATAGCAAATTCTATTCCTCAAATGGCGTAGCATCCCGGCCACGAACGATAAAATTAAATTTAAAGCTCAATGCAAAGTCAGGCTCTGTCGAATCCAAGTCAAATTTGGAAACTAATCTCTGCCGCGCCCTTTCATCAGGTATTGAATTAAATATTGGATCAAACGAAAACAGCGGGTCATCGGGAAAGTACATTTGAGTTATAACCCTAGTAACAAAAGCCGGTCCAAATAATGAAAAATGTATGTGGGCCGGCCTCCAGGCATTATAATGGTTTCCCCATGGGTACGCGCCGGGTTTGATTGTCGTAAATTTATACTCTCCTTCATCGCTGGTAACGACACGCCCTTGACCAACAAAATTCGGGTCGAGAGGGGCGGGATGTTGATCAATAGGGTGGCGGTAGCGGCCAGCTGCATTACACTGCCATATTTCAATTAACGTTCTGGGCACAGGACGTCCATCTTCATCCAATACGCGGCCACTGACAAAGATGCGCTGACCTTGAGCTTCCTCACCATTTTCAATTGAAAGGTCATCTTCTCCAGGTTGCAGTTTGCCGTGACCAAATAAAGGACCGGTGATTTCTGTCAGTGTATGATTTATTTTAATCGGTGGCCTCTTTGGAGACCGAAGAACGGTACTTTTATAACCCTTGTAAAGCGCTGGAGGATGGTCGTCCTGGCTATCCCTCCTATACCCCACAGGTTCGCTCATCGTCACCTCCATTACTTATTTTTAAATCGACAAATGATTTAAAACACTAACTTTTTATCGTTTA
>JYMV01023391.1_pt1 | contig 36279 bp, 40 predicted proteins | sample 338911 | NCBI WGS metagenome assembly JYMV01 (sample SAMN03354496, study PRJNA234377) | hydrothermal vent metagenome | biome: Deep sea; feature: Hydrothermal plumes at the Eastern Lau Spreading Center, Western Pacific Ocean; material: Seawater | place: Tonga | collected 2009 | depth 2000 m m | reverse complement strand
ACAACTTGCTGTTTCGGCCAGATGATCAACCACACATTTAAAAACATAAATGTTCCAAGTACGCTTCCGGTAAGAATGAGAACACCCCAGTTTGAAGCAAAATATTCCCATCCATACTGAGTACCTTTGCTGTGCAAGGTCAGTGCGCCTGCAAGGAAAGTGAACATGGCGGACCATCTAAACCACCAAAGGGCGCGTGGAACAAGTTTTTGGACTGCCGCGGTTTTGGCGGATGCATCGGTTTCTTTAAACCATTCACCTTGCACAAAATTAAAATAATACAAGAGCCCAATCCAGGTTATTCCTGAAAGCAGATGTATCCAGCGCAACAACAAATCCCAACCACCAACAGAGATGATTTCCATAGTGCCTCCTTATTATTGGATTAAAACATTACTAGATTAGAGCTTATATTTGTACATCGTTCTTCAACAAATTTCAAGCAAATATTATCAACTTTGCATAAAAAAAATCCGGACAAGAATCAGTTTCAGGACTTCGATCTTTTGCCAACCGACTCAAGTACTTCCTTTACTCCGGTATCAGGGCAATGATGGAAAGAATAATCCAGTACTATATCAGAATTTAAATCGTATCTTTCGTTGCGGAAAGAGAGCAATTCCCTGTAACATCGGCTGAGAGCGTTTTGGGGGCTTTCGCCTTGAAGAGGAAGATATTTCCCTTTCCAAATAACCGGTTTCGGATCTAGGAGGTAGGCCTCAAAAAGTTCCTCATGTTTTTCTTCAGGCAGATTCAGGTGAACCGTTCGTGTCAGATTACGAAAACGTTTAAGCAGAGTTTTTTTGAGATAGATCAGGCTGCCTGTAGTGTCAACAACCACCGGTTTGTCCATTTGGCTGCCGTGTTCCAAATCGTCGCAAATTTGTGCAATAACGGCGCTTTCCAGTTCCAGGTAAAGCGCTTCTGCTTCCGGATAGTCTTTTGCATAAGGCTCTCCCATCCATTTGGCGAGATTTAGTGTGGTCTTACCATTTTTCTGCAGTTCCGGTCCGAGGCGTTCCGCAATCATGTCGTCACAACTGTACCTCCGATATCCCTGATCTTCCATCTTTTTTGACCAGAAAGATTTTCCTGCTCCGGACATACCGATCAAAGCGATATGCACGCCTTCTCCTTGACGGAATTTTTGGGGAACCGAAATCTCGGACATTTATTTTGCGGGTAGAAAGTGATAAAGACGGAGATTTTGCCAATTCAGAAATGATTCAGCAGAGTGGGATTTTCAGCAAATTCACATATTGTTCATCGTTCAAACGGAAAATGCCTTTAACATTTGATATACTTACGCAGACCTCGTTTGGGTCAAGTCCCAGAACCACATGTTTTTCTTCATTCAAACGAAGAAAATACAAAATTGTCAGATTCTCCTGCATTTCTTCGTAGTAGAAACCGACCTTGACAACCCCTTCGGAAATCAGTCCTTGAATCAAAGCCGGAAGTTCATCTTGGCGATAACCCGGAACGTTCTCAAATGCGCCGGAGAAAGGAAATGTGTTGATAGCATATTCAAGAATCACGGACTCCAATCCTTGCTCCACCGGCGAAGCAGGAATGTTTTCAAGTGCAGATTTCTCTGCAGTAAACGTTTCCTCCCCTATGCTCCCAATCTCCATACACTCCCTCCCTGTACGATTCTTTGGTTACCAAACTGAGTTTTTATTTGCTCATTCAGGATATCCTTAACCTTGCGCAATAGTAAAGTCATTTCACAGAAATCCTCAATAAAATTATTTAAACAGTTCAAAATGTCCCAGACTGCGTTCCACCACAAGGAATGTAGAGACTGAGAGCAAAAGCAGAATCACCGCCACTGCAGAAGCATATGAAAAACGATATCCGGAAATTGCCCCATAAATTTCCAGCGGAAGGGTGCGTACCGTTTCATCGGCAACCATCATGGTGGAATTAAGTTCTCCGAGTGAAAGGGAGAAACTGAAGAAAAAGGCGATCAAAAAAGTTTTGCGCAACCACGGCAACAAAATCCGAAAACCATATTCCAGCGATTTTTTACCGAGCATTTTTGACTCAATGTGCCACTGTTGCGGAATGCTTTCCAGTGTCGGCAGAACCACCCGAATCCAGTAAGGAACTGTCAACAGTGCGTGCATAGCCATCACCACATAAATCAACGGTACAACTCCTGCCAACTGACCCTGATAAAAATGGAACCATGCAACGCCAAAAACGACTGTAGAAAGCGCAAGAGGGAAAAGAGTCAGCACTTCCCAAAAACGTCGCCGTGCCCCCTTTTTGTAAACAATTAAACTCACAAGTCCAAGTCCGCACAAGGATGAAATCAGCGCGCTTCCAAGTCCAATCCGCAACGAGTTCCAGAGTGATGAGAGGAAATGATTATTTTCACGCCAGGTGAATAGTTGGTCGTACCAGTACCAGGTGTAAATCCATTCGCCATTTTCAAACTTGCGAAATGAATCTATCACTATTGCAGTCAACGGCCCCAGCGCAAAGATTAAGACAATTAAAATCCAGCACAAACCAAACCATGCTTTAAGGGAATGAGTCCTTAGTTTTTCGGGCAGCCAGCTTTTGGCAGCGGATTTCTGCTCGACTCTGCGGTTCCTGCCTCTGAGCAATATTGCCATACCGATCAGGCTCAATCCACCCTGAAGAAAAGCCAAACTTGCCGCGCCTGAGAAATCAAGTTCAATGCGCGCAAGCTGGTAAATCAAAACTTCTATTGTCGTGTAGCGGATGCCACCACCGAGTACCAGAATAATGGCAAAACTGTTCATGCAGAGTAAAAAAATCAGCACAAAGGCCGAACCGATGGATGGCAGGAGTAAGGGTAAAGTAATTCTGAAAAAACGCTTCGTGTTTCCAGCGCCCAGTGAACGAGCAGCCTGGAGATATTTCTGTGAAACACGTTCCCATTGATCTCCAATGATTTTCATGGCAATGGGGAAATTGTAAAAAACATGTGCAATCAAAATTCCCGAAAACGAATAGAGAAATTGCACCGGAGCTTCATCGGTTCCGAGTAAGGCCATCAGCCAGCGGTTAATCCAGCCGTTGTTACCAAAAAACAGCACCATCGCCAAAACCACTAAAATCGAAGGAAGAATGAAGGGAAGATAGGTGAGGAGACGAAACCAGCGCTGCCCCGGAAAATCATAATGCGTGAGTAGCCACGCACCAGGAAGTCCGACAAGAATCGAAAGCAGCGCGCTTAAAAATGCCTGAAAAAATGAAAAACCGATGACCCGCAAATTCCATGAATCACTGAAAAACTCCTTGAAAAACTTCCACTGTAGAAAACTTTCTTCCGGATGTAAAGGATTGCTTCCGGAAAGGAAAGTCAGCACCGGCCAGTAAAACCCTGCTACAAGCAAAAGCAGTGCTGATATTTGCAGGAACCGTAGAAGGTGTGGAGTAGATTTTTTTTGCCAAAATAGCACAGTAACAAATACTATAATTATGAACGATTAGGTCGATCTAGATTACCTATTTCCACGCTCTTTGAACATTCAATTCAGGCATGGGATAATGCTTAACGTTCAGTGTGTAAATTCTACCTCCTGTTTGCATTGCAGTAGCCGCCAAAATGGCATCATTGGTATCTACTCCGTGACTCGGATTCCACTTACGGAATAACCTCCCAGCAAGATCAACGATAGTTTTATCTAAAGGTTCTGTCCAAAATTGTGATAAAAAATATTCAGTATCTTTTTCTTCCTCCGGTCGCATAAAAAAAACAACTTCTGCACGTTGCATCACCCCCGTGTAAAGGCTGTAGCGTTCCACATCACGTAGATTTATCAAAAGCTTTTTTGCCTTATCTTCTCCTCGCAAATGCCAAACCAAAATATCTGAGTCGATATAGGCTCTCATGTGTGATGTCTTTTCATAGACTTATTAAAAGCAGAACGCGCCTTTTTACTGATTTCCTCCACACTATCAGAACGTAACCATGCTCCGCATGTCTTTGCAAAAGCATCTATTTTGAGTGACAACTCGGTTTGTTCAGCATACAACTTGATTGCAGACTCAATTACAGATTTTTTCGTTGTCCCAAGTTCATGTGCTAAAACACCTATTTGCTGAATGACTCTTTCATCAACTCTTGATGAAAAAACTTTGTCCATAACGTATCTCCGAAAAAACGTTTACATATAAACGTAAGAATATACTATACTTCATATAAACTCAAACGATTTATACATAATGTTAAAAATTGGTTTTTCTTCTTTTCATATTTTGGTAATGATCCAGCGGTTGGGCAGGACGCAGATCATAAATATCTGCGTCCAATAATAGGTTAGTGGATAACGTGATTTACTCCGACATCGCCCGTGACCATGCTTTCAGCCATTTTGAATTTTGCTGACTGACCCGTGCCGGATTCAATTCCGGAGCACTTTTTGGTTGTGGTGCAATGCGGAAAGATTCCGGAAGCGGTTGATGTTGCACGACCGGAAACATCCAGTTTGTCAATGGAATCACGTTTTGGAATTTTTCGGAAAGCATGAAATCAATAAACTCTTGAGCACGTTTGCTGCGTTTTGTGCCTTTGAGTATTCCGGCGAATTCAATTTGACGGTAGTGTCCTTCCTGAAAAACCGCGGCTTGATAGCGTTCGGTTTTTTCATATTCCAAATGATATGCCGGACTGGTGACATAGCTCAACACAATCGGCACCTCGCCCTTGGTGAACATTCCGTAAGCCGCGGACCAGCCATCAGTCACGGAGAGTAGATTCGGTTTCAGTTTTTTCCAGTAATCGAGATATCCGTCCTCGCCATATACTGAAATCGTCCAGTGCAGCATTGACAAGCCGGGAGAAGAAGTTTTTGGATTCTCTATCACAATTTTTCTTTTGTACTTGGGATCAAGCAAATCCTGAAGACTGTTTGGCGGATTCTTCAATTTTTGACTGTCGTAAACAAAAGCAATGAAACCATAATCAAAAGGTGTCACACGATTATTTTTATCCACATGTAATTCAGCCGGAACTTTCTCCAAAAGCGGAGAACGGTACGGTTCCCACAAATCATAGCTGAAAGATTTTTCGAGTTCGCTGTTATTCAAACCCAGCAGAATGTCGGCTTTCGGGTTTGCTTTTTCCAAAATCACACGATTCAGCACAGTTCCGGAATCGCCCGGAGAAACCACTTTTAGTTTACAGGCACATTGTTCCTCAAAACGTTTAAAAACTACCGGTCCCGGCCCCCATTCACTGTTGAAAGAATCGTAAGTGTAAATGGTTAATTCGGCGGCCCAAGCTGAGTTGATGGAAATTCCTGCAAAAATAGAAAGCAGGAAAAGAACAGACAGGATTTTAGATTTCATAACAATCTCCGCTTCAAAAGGATGGAATGACGAACCTCCGGTCAAGCCGTGAAACTTAAACAATAACAATATCTTCGTTAGGTTGAGAAAAGAAAGGGGTCAGAAACTTGAGCGCAGAAACGGCAAAACGGAAGTATCGTTTTCCTGCGCCAGCATGACCTGGATCAGGTTCCAAGGGACTTTCTCAGGTGGTTTCCTTGATTGGAAACCCCCACCCCTAACGAAGTTTATTAAGTTTATGAAAAAGTAAAATAAATGTCAACCCGGAAAATTGCATTTGCTGAGCTATTTTTTAATGCGACAGATAACTGAAGCACTGACAAATTCATGAACGGTACAATCCTTGAAACGATGAGAGCCGTACTATCACTTTTTAAAATCTTACAACCCCTCACACCATTGGAAGGAAGAGGCCGTGCGAATTTCAGCTATTTTATCCCGTTTTTCCATCTTATCCGCAGCACTGATTTTTTTCGCTCTTTCCACCGTAAACCCCGCGTTTTCAGCAGAAAAGGCAAACCGTTATCGAACCCATTACAAGGCCGCTCTTTTGGCGGATGCGGAATCCGGTCGAATTTTACATCACGACCGGATGCATCAAAAAATATATCCCGCATCGCTGGTAAAAATGATGGTCGCCCTGATCGCTCTTGAGGAAATTGAGTCGGGACAAATCAGTTTACAGGACAGTGTCAAAATCTCACGCTGGGCGAGCAAAATTGGTGGACACCAGGTTTATTTAAAACAAGGTGAAATTTTTCATTTCTCTGAGTTAATGAAAGCCATCGTCATTTCATCGGCGAACGACGCGTCTGTCGCAGTTGCAGAGCACGTTCTTGGCAGTATCAAGGTATTTATCAAAAGAATGAACACTCGTGCTTTAGAAATTGGCATGAAGAATACCAGTTTTTATTCGGTTCACGGCTTGCCTCCTGGACGCGGCCAAAAACTTGATGTAAGCAGCGCTTATGATTTGTATTTGCTTGCTCTGGAACTCTTGAAGCATCCGCAATATCTCCGTTGGTCCTCAACTCGTCTGGATACTTTCCGTAACGGAAAGTTTCAATTGCTGAACACCAATCATCGCATGATCAAAAGTTATCGTGGAATGGAAGGAATGAAAACCGGCTATCATCGACGAGCCGGTTTCAACCTTGTTTCCTCAGCAATGCGTGGCGGACAACGTTATATTTCAATAGTATTGGGCGCTAAAAATTCACGTATGAGGAGCAAGACAACCCGGCATTTGCTCGATTACGGATTTGATAATTTTCTGAAATATGATTTTAACACGAAAGGAAATTCCGTGCCGTTTACTGCAAGCGTAGAGGGAGGAGAAGTGGAAGATGTTTCTTTGCATGCGACTGAAACAATAAGTCTTTTGCTGAGTTCGAATGAGCGTAAACGTCTGGAAATTTGGCCACAGATTCCGGCGCTAACCGGGGCGCCGATTAAAGCGGAACAAAAACTGGGGACACTCGAATACTGGCTGGATGGGAAAATGTTGAAACAAGTTGCGCTTCAAACTGAATTTGCTGTTCCGGAACAGAGTATCTTATCAGAATTGACAAGTATGCTCATAAATTTGGGCGACACAAATTGATTTGATCCCGCAGTTTTTTAGCAGCATTCCCGGCCTGTTGTGCATAATCCTCGCTTGAGGAAGCATAAAGAATGCTGCGTGAAGCATTAATCAGGTATGGAATTTTTGAACCGTCCTCTGCGGCAAAGAGCGTTTTTTCCAAATCACCTCCTTGAGCACCGACTCCCGGAATCAGAAAAGGCATCTGCCCGGAAATCTTCCGGACTGCGGCAATGTTTTCCGGACGTGTTGCTCCAACCACTAAACCGGCATTTCCCGTAACATTCCACGCCCTTACTTTTTTCGCAACTTGTAAATGCAATTCCGGAAGCTGAAAATCGGCGGCACCAGGATTAGATGTTAAGCACAATACAAAAACTCCACGTTCCGGATAATCAAAAAAAGGGCGAAGAGCATCTTCTCCCTGATAAGGTGTTACTGTTACCGCGCCGCATCCAAAAGTTTCGAAAACTGCCTTTGCGTACATTTGCGAGGAGTGTCCAACATCTCCTCGTTTTGCGTCACCAATCACAGGTATTTCCGGAGTAATTTTCCGGATCAATTCCTGCAAAACCTCCATTCCGGAAGCACCCAAAATTTCAAAATAGGCAAAATTTGGTTTGAAAACCGCAGCATGTGCTTTGGTTTTATCCACAATCATCAGCAGGAATTCAAGCAGGCCTTCCTGAGTACGCGGCAAATGTGGTGGAATTTTTTCCCAAACCGGATCAAGGCCAACACAAAGATAGCTATGTTTGGTACAAACCTGATTTTCCAGTTTTTCAAAAAAAGTCATGATTTAAGTATTTTAGTCGCAAAGCCCACAAAGACAAACTAAAGTTCATTTTAGCAACAATAGCGTTTTTGGCTGCAAGACTAGACCGACTAAAACAAAGACATTTGCTGTGGTTCCTGTTTTTCCGGAAATACATCCCAATTGAGTTTCACGGTTTTAATCCCGCTCCGTGAATCATAATGCAGTTTACCATTTTCAATAGCATAACGATGTACATCGCGTGTGACTTCAACATCAACTTTGCAGTACTCAATTATTTTATCGAGCTTGCCCTCTTTGTACCATTTGAGCGCCTGGAGGCCGTCAGCGGATTTTCCTGTACCGAGAGTTGGACGTGCGATTGATTCAAGTTTGAGTCGGTGACCGAGAAGTTTTTTTAATTCAAGCAGCATGTCAAAATTTTTCAGGCCAGCCAATTCGGTGTGAAGTTGGGAGCGTGCATGGGAGTCTGCATGACGTACCCCGGCTACTACTCGATAATCAAATCCAACATGATTAAAGCCGACAATTTGATCTGCACGATAAAAATGATCGACCATTTCCTGAATTTGGTGTTCAATATAGACATGGAATTTATCATCGGCAGCGTCCCAGATCACTCCGATTGACATCCCCATGTCTTCAATATTACCCCAGCCGCCCACTTCATCGGCAGAATACTTGGTTTCTAAGTCAAAATAGAGGATGCGTTCCATGGCTAAAAAATCAATAGTTGTTTGTTACTAAATGGAAAATTACTATACCTTGTTTGATGTACCTCTGGACGCGGATATTTCTTTAATCCGGAGTGCATTTCGCAAAAAAGCAAAATCCTGTCATCCGGATCTATTTCAACAGGTTTCCGCTAAAGAACGTAAACGCCTCCAAAAAAAATTTGTGCGGCTTTCTCAAGCTTACGAAATTTTGGCAGATCCGGAAAAACGACAGATTTTTGACCGCCAACTTGGCAAAACTGCAACAACTGCTCGACAACCACATGACCAGAAAAATCGAAGAAGCTCAAGTTTTTCTTCAGGCAGAAGCAGCTTTAAGCAAAAAAGTGGATTTTCCGGAACTTCACAGCAATCATCCGCTGTAGAACCGGAGGACACATTAGAGGATCTACTCCGTGATGTGGAAGAAATGCTGGGGCAATTCGGATTAAACTTCAGGGATCCACTGGATATGCTGGTGGAATGGGCAAAGAATATTTTTCAGGAAATGACTGAGACTGTTAACGATCATGCGGAAAAAAGTAAAAGTGCAGATAGACCGAAAAAGAAGGCCCATAAAAATGTACCCTCACACCAAGAACCTTTGGATAATTTGGAAGCAGAATTAGAGCGTTTGAAGCACGGTATCAAAGCTGGCTCAAGATCAACTGCTTCCGCTCATACGAATTTTACTGAGAATGAAATTGATCATGAGTTGCGAAGTATCAAAAAAAAATATAGACTTTGAGGAAAACCAATTCTCTGAGACATATGAGTAGTGACCCGAAATCAAGGATTGTCGTCCTGATACCCTGCCTCAATGAAGAAATTACAATTGGCAAGGTGATTCGGGATTTTCAGGCTGCAATTCCTGAAGCGGAAATCATAGTTTTTGATAACAACAGTACAGACCGCACCGCAGCCATCGCCCTGGAGTCAGGAGCAAAAGTTATCACTGAACCTCGTCCCGGCAAGGGCTACGTGGTGTCAAGTATGTTCCGGAAAGTGGATGCGGATTACTACGTCTTAGTTGATGGAGATGACACCTATTCTGCCGAACATGTCAGAAAACTGCTTGAACCTGTAATGGATGAACGCGCTGATATGGTGGTTGGAGCACGATTGGCGGAATACACTGATAAATCTTTTAGACCGCTCCATGTTTTTGGGAACAATTTGGTGCGCAGGTTAGTTAACTGGATTTTTGACAACAAGTTGACTGATATCATGTCGGGATACCGCGCATATAGCCGAGAACTGGTACAATCAATACCGATACTTTCATCCGGTTTTGAAGTAGAAACAGAAATGACAATCCGGATCCTGGATTATGGATTCCGGATTGAAGAAGTACCTCTGCCTTACCGTGAACGACCGGAGGGTTCGGTTTCAAAGTTACGTACTTTTCATGACGGAATCAGGGTGCTTGCAGAAATTGCCAAAATCGCCAAAGCATACAAACCACTTACTTTTTTTGGTCTGATAGGACTGGCTTTCTTTTTTGCAGGAGGGATTTCCGGAATCTGGGTTATCCTGGATTATCTGGAAGACGAATATGTAAACAAAGTACCTACCGCAATTTTAGCAACCGGCTTGATGTTGCTTGGTTTCGGCAGTGTGGGTATAGGAATATTACTGAACACAATCAGCTATCGTTTTCGAGAAAATATGCGCCTCATTAATAAAATGATTCACAGCCGCTGAGAAAATGCTGTTCCGGGAAAGTCTGTGGTGTGTTCTCAGCAATACTGATTTGCCAAAACTTGATCCCTTTAACTGGTACCTTACAGATTTATTTGGCGTAAGAGTTGCTAAAACTTCCAACGGTAGGCAATTTTTAACGCTTCTCCATTTTGGGCAAACAACCAGCCTGCGGGAGTATGCATGAAGCCCGTTGGTTCAGTACTTTCTTCTGGTCGAGCAGCACCGGGATCCCACACACTACGTGTACCCAGCATGATCCCGATTATAGCTCCAAGAACAGTACTTGTGCCAATTGTGCGGAATTGTTGACGAGTGTTGGTTTCTTTTCGAATGAAAGCAAACCAGGTACCCATCATCAAACCTGTACCTGCACCATAACCAAGATTTGAGGGCACATCTTTTCCCTCTTTTGATAATAATTTACGACGAACAATTAGGTCATCCTTCAATGTTGATTCGGTTTCATCAGAGAATGCACCTTCATCAAGATAATTGTTACCGGAATCAAATTGAGAATCGAAAGGATCAAGGGGGTCTTGTCCGGGTTGTGTTCCAAAGCCTTGCAAACCTTCCGAACCAAAACCACTGCCTTGGAAGTCATCGTCTCCAAATTGTTCAAAACCGAACTCATCACCTCCGTCTAACATGAGGGGGTCATCGTCAAAGTTCTGTGCAGCAATATCAACTACAGAAAATACCACAAAAATTAGTGCTGTCAGCACTATCACGATCCATCGAAAGGCGGTATGGCAAAACATAAAAAAAGACGACAATTTTAATGAATAATTTAATGAATAGAAACTGCACTCAGAATTTAAATAAATTAACAGAAGCCTAAATGCAATTCTCATTCAAACTCAGAAAAACTGAGTTGAACTCTGTTTTTTTAGTTAACATGTATTTATAATAATACGCTAACATTTGGAATTATAAAAATCGAGAAATACACATTATGGAAAATTCAGCAACGGATCTTCCGATTAATTTAAAGCCGGTCTGTTATATTAACTATATAAAATCCGGCCGCTGGAAAACAATATGGATCCTCCCGTTATTTTTCCTTTTGCTGATCAGTGCGCCTTCTCAGGCACAGGAAACAGGCCCTTTGCTGATGAAACAGGAGTTGGGCTACACCCTCGGCGGCAGTGTATTCGGGGCAGGTTTGGGCGTCGTTGTATGGTTCATGGATCCCTTGAATCCGAGTGTAACCTTGAAAAGTACAGTAAAAAATGGATTCATTGCGGGTACAGCACTGGGTGCGTTATTTGGATTTTATATGCTGCAGAATGCGATAGTCGTTCCACAGGAATCTATTTTGCCGGAAAATCTGGATCAGCTTTTAGGAATAGAAGAGCTTTTTCGACCCATTCAACGCTCACTGATTGTTCAAGAAGAAATTTTGTCTGCTCAAGTTATCAATATTCCAATCTTCGGATTCCGATTTTAGCGAGTAACACATAATTACAAGCACCGGTTAAATGAAACACAGGCTGAAAAAAATAATATTAATAATTGTTTTATTGGGCTGTATAAATTTTCCAATGGTTTCCGCACAGGAAGCGGCTTTACCACCTGTTGGAGCCAAAAAACCTGTGATGTACTCTGTTTTTTGGAACACGCTCTGGGGTTCAGCATGGGGTGCGGCAATGGGATTTTCTTACCATTTAGTTTCAGGAATAAAACTTCGTGAATCCCTAATTTCCGCTACAACGATTGGCGGAGTACTTGGTTATGGACTGGGAATTTATCTAGTTGTAAGCGGTTTGAGCTTTGACAAGTCGTACCTGCTGGAACTACCATCTCCACAGTTTCGGGGACAACAACCAAATGCCGCTTCTCTTGAAACAGAGCTGATGCCGCTTTACACACGTTCAGCAAAACCTGATCCTACTAAGTGGGAGGTTCCAATTTACGCCTTCCGTTTCTGAATATTTTTCTCCAACTCTCCATGGAACCCCAGGACATTCAGAGTTACTCTTCCTTTCTGCATGAAAACCGCAAAGAACTCTCAGTTCTGCTGCTACTGGGTGCTTTAGCCGGAGCATTTTTTTACTTTTTCTCTTTCAGTCAGCCCAAAGAAATTGCTCCGATTGAAGAAAAAGGCGTTTTGGATTTGTTCCAGATTACCGTCAATGATTACCAACTGGAGCGGAAAAAATGGAAGCTAAAAGGTAACAGAGCGGTTATTTCTGAGAAATCCAACCGAATGCGTATCGAGCAAGTCAAAATCTGGGTCTATGCTCAGGACAACTCTACAAATATTACTACAACAGAACTTTCGGCTGCTCCAAACTATGCGTTGCCAAAAGTTGATCTTATTATAACTGCAGACCAGGGTTTAATTGAAAGGCACGATAACCGTGTAACCCTCTCAGGAAATGTTATCCTGCTGCGGGGCGATGGATCTGAAGTTTATACAGAGACCGCAATCTATGATGCAAAAAAAGACATCCTGACAATCCCCAAGCCTGTAAGAGTAATACGAAAAGGACATACTATGCTTGGCAGCGGCCTGACTTACCTTGTTTCCAAAGGAAAACTAAATCTCAAAAATCCTCTGCTTTTACGGCATGATCAAGTAAATGAGAACGAAGATTGAGCTGACAATACGTATTTTTTCACCAAAAATAATGAAGAGCCAATTTTGCTTCAAGACTTTCCAGCCGCTCTATTTCCAGACGAACATCCCAGTCTTGAGAAATACTCAGACGTTGATCAAAACGACTGCGGAAATATTCCTTTTTTGGTCCAACAAGACTTTTAAACCAACCCCCTTCAAGTTTAATTTTCCAAGACTCCAATGGACTCCACGTCATCCCCAGATGTGGGGCAAAACCCAAAGTCGTTGCTGACCACGAATCTTTTGGTGTTTCTCCAAAGATATCTACAAATGCGTATTCCAAATCTTTTCCGGCTAACGAAACTGATCCGCCATAACCTCCGGCAATTCTAAATTGACGACAGGTTAAGCAGCCAAAATTTGCCCTTTCCCAACCTGCGCGTGCACGCCATGACCATTCAAAATCTCCAGAAATTCTGGTGGGATTAAGAGCGTATTTTTGAATGTTGAATAATTGGAAATGTGTCACCTCAAACGAATTCTCCCGGACTTGAATACGTAAATCCAGAGTAACTACTTCGGCATTTGCTAAGTGTCCGGATTCTGTTCCAAGCAAATCGTGGTAATTAGCCCAGCTCCCCACTTCAAATGCAGGCCCCAATAACTCGTTGACAACTGCTCCAAACCGAAACCGCATAGGAGGCGTTCCCTCAGTAGGTGGTTTAGGCTTATCGGCTGAAGAATTGTTTTCCATTATGGGCAAAAAACTACGGGCTAATAGCAGTTTGTTACGTTCTTTTTGTTGGAGCAAAGTTTGATTTTCTTTTTTTACATACTGCAGATAGTCCAGCAAGGCATCAAGAATTCGTGCTCGTGAAGGTTCCGGAACGCTGCGTAATTCCCCAGAATCCAAATGATTAACAGAATTAATCAAGGCCTTCAATTGAGTTTGCTCCATCTCACTCAATTGAGCTACACGCTGTCTCAATTTTCTTTGTCTTGATGGAATCAACTGCGGACTTCCCAGTATAGATTGACCATTTGTAGCACTCCGGAATTTTTGCAGTTTAAACACAACATCCACCGGAATAGCCCAAATTGCACCGGAAGTATTAATTCGAGATGTATCGTCCCATGCCATTTCCAGCAATTCTGCCATTCGATAAGCACAATTATCGAGAAAGAAATAATAAGTAAATTTTACGTTTTGCAGTAATTCCCATGCATGATAAGTTATACGATGCTGCTGTACTGCAGAATAATTAAGCGGATATTCCCACATGTCGCGTAATTCGTTTTCTCCATAAACATGATTAAAATTGTAAAAGCGTTCATCCGTGAAACTGCCGCTGTAGCCTCCGAATAATCCGCGTAAAGCATAGACCAGAGGATTGTCGTCAGGATTAATTATTGCACCGTAATTTAAGGTTGGCCTGAGCAGAGAATGACCTAAGAGACGGTTACGTGAATTGAATTTGACAAGTAAATGACCAAATGTTGAGGCAGGATTTTTCAGATAGGCTGAGACGAAGATAATACTGATTCCGGTTGAATCTTCTAAATTCGCCCAACGTTCAAAAAGCGGACAATTCCGTTTTGGCATTTCCGGAAAATCCAGCTTGCTTCGGAGCCAGTTAAAGCGTGCAATAAACTTGCAGCGAGCATCCTGATCGGGATTATTGCCGGAAGGTGAGAGCAAGGCTTTAATGGTTGCTTTAAGTTCCGCTTCAGGATCTGTTTTTCCGTTAGCAGAGAGAAAAAATCCGGCACTGACAACATCACTTTTGAAACTCCATTGGCCGACTGATTCCCCAAATGAATAAAAATGCAATAGCTTTAACCAATAAGGATGCTGGGCGAGTTTACGCTCACGGGCTTGTTTCCAGAGTTCTAAGAATCTGGAAGATTCCGCCTGTTGGGCGGGTTTTGAATTATCTGTCTTGGCCTCAATTTGAGTTATGGAATAAAACAACAATACACAAAGTAACAGCCAGCGCCAAAAAAATGCAGTTTTGTAAATGAACACAGGGAATTTTTCTATTATGTTTTGAGTGAAGTTATCCACTTCTAACATATTTTCTGCTTTTATTCAGTATCTTTGTAATGTATAAATATTTTCATCCAGCTCAAAAGTTGACAAGCCTTGATAAAAAACGCATAGTAGGAACCTGAGTTAATTATAGCTTTAAACGCAAACCCATGTCCCATTTTTTGGATTTCAGAATAAGAATCCCCCATTTAGCCATTTTAGCTTTATTTCTGTTGACCGGATTATTGCCCGGCTGCGGAGAAACAGCTCTTGTTCCTGTTATAAAACCTGATAATGCTTTGCTCAAAAACCCTGAACTTATCGCCCTTGAACCTTCAGAAAATGCAACAAAAGTTAAACGCAATGCCAAAATCGTTTTATCTTTTAATGTACCGCTGGATTCTTTGACGCTCACAGTCAATGCCGAAGATACACAATGTTCCGGCACAATTCAAATTACCTCGAATAACTTCCTTAATTGTGTGCGCATGAATCCGCTTGAGTTAAAAGACAACAACAAAAAAATTATTTTAACTCCCAAAGGAATTTACGCTACACAAAAGTTTCATCAAATACGCTTGACTGCTGAAATCAAAAACTTAAATGGCGTTTCCTTGAAAAAAGAAATCACAACCAACCCTGGATTTAAAACCACATGGAGCCAGCAAATTGGAACACCTGGAGATGACAGTGGTATGGCAGTTTCAGTTGACCCAAAAGGAAACATCTATCTTGCAGGACTCACCAGCGCCAACGAGAGTGGCGATAAAAAAGATTTATTTTTAGCAAAATATGCACCGAGCGGTTTTCTGAATTGGATTCAACAAGCCGGTTTTGAACGATCGGTAACGGCAGCAGTTTTGCACCAAAAAAAGGCAGGATTAATAAACTTAAGGGCTTATTCTCAAGAAAAAGAAAGTTCTGCTGTTATCCTTGCTGTTTATGCAGTAGATGGTAAAAAAATATTTTCAAAAACAATAAAACTTAACGGAACTGCTCCTGGAAATGGGTTAACAATGGATAAAGACGGTCACATCTATATCCCTGCCGCAACTCCATTCAATGTGATGAAAATCAGTAAAACCGGTAAAATAATCCTTGGTACTGAATTAAGTCCAGGGCTTAGAATTCGTGCACTTGCGGCTGATACAGAAAATGCTCTGTATATTACCGGAAGCATTAAGCAATCTCTTGACCGCAAGAAAATAAAAGGCGGGTCAGATATATTCCTGCTTAAAATATCTCAGCATGGACTAAAACGCTGGAGCAGAACATTTGGAACTGCACTAAATGAATCAGGTACTGCTTTAGCAATTCACTCAGATCAGGCAGTTGCAGTTGCAGGCTACATTCCACAAGCTGAAAGTGCCGCTGAAGGTGATGCCGGCGCTCAAGATGCTTTTGTTGTAAAATACAATTCTGCAGGCAAACAACAATGGACATACATTTTCAAAGGTAAGAATTCTGAACAAAGTACGGTTGTTTTGTGGACTCCGGAAGGTGAATTGCTGGTTGGAGGTTATACTGAAAGCAGCTTGAAAGAACAACACCATGCTGGAAAAGAAGATGCTTTTTTAGCAAAGTTTGATTCCGCAGGCAAGCTGCTTTGGCTCCGTCAATTTGGCACCGAGGAAAACGAGCGGCCTCTAGGTTTAGCTTTGGGTAGAGAAGGACAAATATTCGTTACCGGTTTTACCGAGGGGCAAATGGATGGAGCAAAATTCAGCGGGGGGCGTGACATATTTCTTGTCCAGTTTGATAAAGATGGAGTAAAGCAGTGAATGTGAGCATAAGAGACACCATGAAAGAAAGTGTCAATGTCACTTTTTTCATTGATTGTTACAGAGTATTTCATACAAAATTAGACTTGCAAAATTAGACTGATTTATTTGATTCAATGCCTTTTCATAGAATTTTATTAACAATAAGTTTACTGCTCTACAGTTATGTTTTCGTGCCTTCGGTATGGAGTCAGCAACTTGATAATTCTGCCGGCAGCAAACCGGCTCCGGAAATACTTGGAGCAATGATTCCGGAAAATCAGCAAATAATAATGAACGCATTAGCAGAGTTTGCTGCCCAATACAAAACATCCCCTAATGCAGTTCAAAAATTTTTCCTGAGACAAAAACGTCAAATATTTTTGAGAGAGAAACTGAAAAATTTCGTGGTGAATGAATGGATCGGCCGCATTCAGACTCTGCGTACAACTGAGAATGGTAAAGCATATTTGGTGCTTGAACTCGCGATAATTCCTCCGGAAGATACTTTTGAAAATCAAGTCATTCCTGAATTCAAAGTAACAATGGGAACCTGGAACAATGCATACACAGATTTGGATTACAACACTCTTATCCTGCCGGGAACGCCCCTGCATACCTGGCTTGCAAATTTTAATGAAGGTGAATGGCTGGTTTTTTCGGGAAGCAGTTTTCCGGGAGACGAAGATTACCTCAAGGAAACCAGCCCTACTGAATCTGAAGCAATGCTCTCACCGCAATTTATTCTAAAATTTGAGTTCCTGGATAAAATAGATTTTCCGGAATCTGAATTAATAATTACGGAAAGTCCAGCAACTCCTGAGTTACCTGTCAAAATAGAAGTTTTGAAATCTCAGGATTTACCTGTTTCAAAAACTAAAATTTCAAAAAAAACACTATCCAAAAAAACCACCATCCACTTTCGTCCGGAATTGACGATTCGCTACTATCAAGATTACCGGCTCAGCAATTACAATTGGGATTATCAAAAATACATTGACCGGTGGCACCGGTTAGTACGTTACCATTGGAGTAATCATCCACCCTCAGATTATTTGGATGGTTCTATTCCGGAAGGTGGTGAGGTTTTTGTGCTGGCGACAGTGGGAATGGACGGGATTGTGAGTGGTTATCAGGTGAGCAGTCTTGGAGAAGTTTCGGACAAGATGCGTGAAGCGGCGCTAGAAGCAACTCGTCTGGTTCCATTACCTCCGCTACCGGAAGAGTTTCCTGACGAAGTACTAAAAGTGGAATTCCGCTTTGATCATTCGCGAATACCTCATTTAATTAAAGCAGACGTGGATCAAATGAAAGCAGTGTTAATGCTTCAGGATAACAATACCATGGATGGTAACAGCATCGTTTCCAAAACGGGGCAAAAACTCCTCAAAAAACAACGTCTGAAACAGGCAAGAGCCTCTCTTCATGAAGAGTTACGGCAAGAATTTTCCTCGCATTTTCAACCGCATCAGCGTTTTGAACCGAGTTTGGAACTGCAAATAGAGATCAGTATCAGCCGTTCCGGGAAAGTGTTGGAACAAAAACTGACCCTGCCTGGGAAATCAGTAAAATTTCAACTCGCCGTAATGAATGGCCTGAATAAAGCACGCTTTGGCTCCCTGCCAAAAGTTCTGCGCTCCGAAGCGCCATATCGTGTGCGCTTGCGGGTAATACCCTGAAAAATTGTTTTGAAGTCTCTCTCAGAGAAACGGCTTAAACTGTTTTTCCAGAAGTTCCGCGGTGACACCTCCAATATGTTTGTAGAAAATTATGCCTTCCGGATCAATGAAAAAAGATTCCGGTACTCCATAAATTCCATAGTCGAGGGCAATATTTCCATTGCTGTCATCCAAACCCAGAAAATAGGATTTACCAAAGCGCTGGGCAAAAGCTTGCGCCTTGTCCGGAGTGTCCTGAATGGCAATTCCTACAACTTTAATTTGTTCTGTAGCTAAACCATATTTTTTGTGAAAAGCTTCCAGGACATGAGCTTCCACCTTGCATTCCTGACACCAGGATGCCCAATAATTTAGCAGAACCGGTTTACCCTTCAGCTCACTTAAACGCATTTTTGCAGCGCCGTTTAATGCTGAAATTTCAAAATCAGGAGCTGGATTACCTATGAGAGGAGAGGGAACCTTTTTGGGATCAGTCGTAAAACCAAAGGCAAGCAGGGCAATCAAGCCCAAGATTGAGAACCAAGCGGTCCAAAATTTCCATGATGTCCACATGATGATTTGTCTTCAGGAGCTTGTGGCTTGTGCTGCCAAATAACGTTCTCGCAAAATTGTTTCGTGAGCCACAAGGCTTTTTGGTCGATACGACATGCTGAGGCCTACACCCAAAGTAAAAACAGGTAAAGCCATCCATGACCATCCTATCAGAGGGTTGATGAAAACCCTGAGTGTAACTGATCCTTGTTCGCCGCCGTTTTCACTTGAAAAAATGAGATAGAGGTCTTCCAGAAAAGAGCGCAGAATCGCAACTTCAGTCAGAGGTTGAGGTTGTGTGGGATAAAAACTTTTCGCGGGTTTCATCACTTCCAGCAAATTCCCATCCTTGTCATAGACTTCAACAATCGCCGCACGGTGAGTGGCGTTGCCGACCTTGAATTCCTCTACCTGCTGGAATTTCAAACTGTATTCTCCGATTTGTTCTGGAACTCCGGATTCAAGAGTCATGTTCCGTTCCACTTTGAAAAAGGTTCCGGCAAATCCTAAAAACATTAATATTACTCCGAAGTGAATCAGTAATCCTCCGTAACGCCGCGGGTTTCGTGAGATAACATAAAACAGCCTCTTTAAAAAGTTACTTTCCGTTTGCCGGCTTTTGGCTTGTACCGCTTTGAAGAGTTCTAGAACGATGGTTGCAGTCACAAATATGGTTAGCCAGAAAATGGTGTGAACGCTCCAGAGTAAATTTCTATCGGACAAAAACCACGCCAAAAACACAGTTCCTGCTGTCGCTAAAATCAACGGATTCTTAAAATTACGAAGCAGTCCTTCCCAACTGGATTTTCTCCACGCAATCAACGTTCCGATTCCCATTAGCAACAACAGCATGTAACCCATTTGTGCAATTATAGTGTTAAAAAACGGTGCCTGAATGGAAAGCTTTGTGCCGCGTACTGCTTCAGCCAGCAAGGGAAATGTTGTGCCGAGTAAAACAGTGAACGCTATACCGACGAGCAGGACGTTTTGCGCCAGAAAAGCATTTTCACGACAAAGCACCGATTCAATTTTATGTTCTGATTCCAACATTTGAATGCGCTTGAACAGCAAGGAAAAACCAATCACCAGTATCAATGCCAGAAATATCAAAAACGCGGGGCCGATTTCTGATTGGGTGAAAGCATGAACTGAATTAATGATTCCGGAACGGGTTAGAAAGGTACCGACTATAGTCAAACCAAAGGTGAGAATTATCAGCACAACGTTCCAGATTTTCAGCATGTTGCGTTTTTCCTGAATCATCACTGAATGCAAAAAAGCGGTTCCGGTTAACCACGGCATAAAGGCCGCGTTTTCCACAGGGTCCCAGGCCCAGAATCCGCCCCAGCCCAATTCTTCATAGGCCCACTGACCACCTAAAATAAGTCCTGCAGAAAGGAAATACCATGCCATCAACGTCCAGCGGCGTGTAGTCATAACCCATTCGTTGTCCATTTTACCCTTAATCAACCCGCCCATTGCAAAGGCAAAAGGCACACTAAATCCGATGAATCCTAAGTACAAAGCCGGTGGATGAATCGCCATGGCAGGATTTTGTAAAAGTGGATTCAAGCCACTAAAACAAAGCTAAGGATACTTGCGATTTGCGCGGAGCGGATTAAATTCCAGTTATTGCTTCTAACACCCAGATGCGGAACCACCGTACCGAAGACGCAAATCGCAAAAGCAGCCATTAGTAAGATAGTGCCAAAGTTAGCTATTTCGATGATTTCTCCTGAAAATAATTCCCTGTGATATAAATTATAATTTCATAAATATGAGATACAATTTTGCTGTCAACTTTTTACCCGACGTGCAACTCCGGATTTTATAGCAGCCTGCTTTACAGCCTTAGCAATTTTTGGCGCAACCGATGAGTCAAAGACACTTGGAATTATATAGTCTGCGCAGAGGTGTAATTCTTTCACTGTACCTGCTATGGCGTGAGCAGTGGCCAATTTCATTTCTTCATTGATTGTGCTGGCCAGACAATCCAGTGCACCCCGGAAGATTCCCGGAAAACAGAGGACGTTATTAATTTGATTTGGATAATCGCTGCGTCCTGTCGCCATGACTGCCACCAGTGGCAGTGCTTCGTCTGGACTTATTTCAGGATCAGGATTTGACATGGCAAAAACAATTGGATCTTTGGCCATACGTTTCACATCTTCCCCATTAATCACATTAGGTGCAGAAACTCCCAAAAAGACATCTGCTCCTGCAATGACATCTTTGAGTGATCCATTCTCATTATTCGGATTAGTATTTTCAACGAACCATTGTTTACTTGGATTAAGATCGTTTCGTTTAGCGTGAATCGCACCTTTGCTGTCACAGCCAATCAGGTTTTTAATTCCCAGTTGCATAATCATTTTGGAGCAGGCAGTACCTGCCGCGCCTGCGCCGGAAACAACAACCTTTATGTCTTCAACTTTTTTATTAACAAACTTCAGTGCATTTATCAAGGCAGCAGTAGAAACGACTGCGGTACCATGTTGATCGTCGTGAAAAACCGGAATATCAAGTTCCTCCCGGAGTCGGCGTTCAATTTCGAAGCAGCGTGGAGCAGAAATGTCTTCCAGATTTATTCCGCCAAAACCCGGAGCAATGGCTTTCACGGTACGGATAATTTCTTCTGTATCGGTAGTATCGAGACAAATCGGCCATGCATCTATATCGGCAAATTCTTTAAACAGCATGGCTTTACCCTCCATCACAGGCATAGCGGCTTTGGGGCCAATATCTCCAAGACCCAGGACTGCCGTACCATCTGTGACAACTGCGATCGTATTTCCTTTGATAGTCAATTTATAGGCATCTTCCGGATCCTCAAAAATATCCATACAAACCCTTGCGACTCCGGGAGTGTAAGCCATTGAAAGATCATCACGCGTTTTGACTGGAATACGATTCCGGACACTAATTTTTCCACCTAAATGAACCAAAAAGGTTCGATCGGAAAAGTTGATAAATTCAATTCCATGAATGTTTTTGATAGCTGTAATTATTTTTTCACTATGCTCCTGATCATGAGTATAAATGCTAATGTCCCGAACTAAAACTTCTGTTTCCGCCTGCACGAGATCAATTGCTCCCACGATTCCATGCATTTCAGAAATTGTCTGGGTCACGCTGGCTAACATGCCGATTTTATTGTCAATTTTAAGTCGAACGATAATGCTGTTACTGGCATTGATCGCAGGTTGGTTGACTGTCACAACTTATTCCAAAAAAAGATGATTACGATGAATAACGGGTTTTCTAAGTACCCCTTTTCCAGCATTCTTTGTCAGTTTATTTTCTTTTATATGATGTCGCAGCTCTTTTGCAGTACAATCGGCTCTTCCCACTCCGAGCCGTACACCTTCCGGGTTGCATATTTCAACGAGGTCTTTAACCTCAAATTGACCATCTACACGATAAATTCCTTGAGCCAATAAACTTTTTTTATTTTTCAGCAGTGCTTGTTCTGCACCCGCATCGATGAACAAAGTCCCCTTATTAAGTGCACCTGCCGCAAGCCATTTTTGATAACTTCTAATTTTTCGTCCATGAGCCACAAAATGAGTTCCCCGCGTATGTCCTTCCATAATATCATACACCCCCACAGGAGATTTACCATCAATGATATAAGTGTCTATTCCAAATGACATCGCCATTCCTGCAGAACGGACTTTACTTTCCATTCCGCCCTTTCCGCCTGCTGAAGTGACAGGGAGGCAGTGCTGTAAAATTTCGTCAGTAAGTTCCTCAACTTTTTCTACAACAATGGAGCGCTTGCCTTCTGCAGTTGTTTCCTCTTTGAGCAAACCTGGAGCTACCGTGAGGAAAAAAAGTTGATCTGCTCCAATCAGTGTTGCCAAATAAACTGCTAGCAAATCATTATCGCCAAAGTTGAGATCCAACTCTTCTGTCGCTACAACATCGTTTTCATTTACAATCGGAACAATCTTATATTTAAGCAGATTCTCAAGAGTATTACGAATGTTAAGGTATGATTTGCGCAGTCCAAAATCACCGCGAGTTAACAGTATCTGAGCAACTGTGATTTTGTGTTCCCGAAAAGCATCAGCATATATTTGAATCAATCTGGCTTGTCCAACTGAAGCCAAAATTTGATGTGAAGCAAGGGTGTTTTTTGATTCATCCACTGAAAACAACTCCCGTCCGGCACCTACTGAACCGGAACTTACCACTAAAACCTCGTGCCCTTTGCTGCGGATTTTTGCAATCTGGGCCGCCAGTTCCGTGATTAACTTATAATCCAGCTTGCCATTTGATTGATGCAGAACATTTGTACCAATTTTTATGAGAATGCGTTGAGTTTTCACTTTATATCAATTGGAAACAGCTGGACATGTTCAGGCAAATTCAAGGGATGTAATAAAAGGAGCTAGAAAATGCACGGTAAAATAAACTCAATTGCACTAAGTCGTAGCAAGAAAAGAGTAAATTAATCTTGCAGCCTTAGCTGTCGCGTGAAGATTCAATGGGTGGCGCAACTTTTTGTTCTAATTCCTTTGCGGGAATCTCCGGAGTTTTTTCTGCTTGTGAATCTTTTTCCGGAATGAGCATTGGTTCTGCAACAGGAGTTGTTGTTGCGGCCGGTTTTAAATCACGTACAACCGAATCCCGGGCAGTTTCTGAGGAAAGAAAGGCCAGTGAAAGAGAGGTTAGCATGAAAATAATCGCCACACCTGTTGTAATTTTTCCCACACCTGTCATGCTTCCACGTACCGAGTTTGCTTGGCCGATACTTCCGAAAGCCGCTCCGAGTTCCGCTCCGCGGCCTGATTGAAGGAGAACAAAAAAGATGATCGAAATACAAGCAATAATGTGAATAACTAGAATTAATTCAAACATAAAATCTGGTAAAAAAGAATTTAAATTAGTTTCCCGCTGCAACTATCTGTGGGAAAGCATCGGTTTTAAGGCTCGCTCCACCAACAAGAGCACCGTCAATTTCAGATTGAGAAAGTAAAGTGTCCGCATTTTCCGCATTTACACTTCCACCGTAAAGGATTTGCATTTTATCTGCAACTTCCGAACTGGCCAGTGATTCCAGCTCTTTCCGGATAATCCTGTGCATGGAATTGGCTTGTTCCGGAGTTGCGGTTTTACCTGTTCCAATGGCCCAAATCGGTTCGTAGGCAACAACACAGCGGAGTTGGTCATCTGCGGCTAATCCGGACAAACCCTTACCTAACTGTGCAACCACTACTTCTTCATGATTACCTGACTCCCGTTGCTCCAGTGTTTCTCCAATGCAGAGAATTGGGCGGATACCGTGTCTGAGTAGAGTTTCTGTTTTGCCGCGGATAAATTCGTCGGTTTCGCCAAACAGCATCCTGCGTTCTGAATGTCCTACAATACACCACTGCGCACCGCATGCTTGTAACAACGGAGCAGATGTTTCTCCGGTAAACGCTCCTGATGTTTCAGAATGAACATTTTGCGCGCCGACTTCGATTCGTGTTCCTTCAATTGCTTTTTTCAAGGAAAAAAGAAAAACATCCGGAGGAAAAATCACTACTTCGCAGCTTGTCTTTTCCAACAAAGGACTGAGCACTTTCAGCATCTCGTCAATCAATGCAAACGAGCCATTCATTTTCCAGTTTGCCGCAATCAGTTTGGCTCGCATATTAATTTTAAAGAAAAAGTGTCAGTGCCTTAAAAAAGTCAATCCTTGTATGCTAAGACTTTTATTTGTTCAATACAAGATTTTTCTTAATATATTGACTGGTTTAATCGTAGCTATTGCGTTTTTATAACTTTTTGCTACTTTTACTTACTACCAATTTTTTATAACATTTTTCATAATTCTATTTTTTTGATAAATTGACTTCATTCTGAGAAACAAAAATCATGGAGAAACATTGGAAAAACTGAGGAAACACATCGACGAGTTGGATGCAGAATTGTTAGCATTGCTGAATGAACGGGCGAAATGCGTGATGAAGATTGGAGCAATAAAACAAAAAGAAAAGGCGGACGTAGTGGTACCCCATCGGGAAATAGAATTGCTTGATCGCCTAACTTCACTTAACCAGGGGCCTATGACGTCAGAAATGGTGCTGCATCTTTTTCAGGAAATTATTGATACTCTCAAAGAGTTGCAGAAACAATAATTAAAAGAACCTAACCAGACCTCAAGCTATAAGTCTGAGGGTAATTTGACTTAGGCTAATTTCTTACTTAATTTCCAGCAGTTCCACCTCAAATATCAGAGTTGCATCCGGCGGTATTGCATTCCCTGCTCCTCGACTGCCGTAACCCAAATCAGGTGGAATTGTCAGTTCCCACTTATCACCGACATGCATTAACTGCAGAGCTTCAGTCCAGCCCCGAATAACTCCATTGACAGGGAATGATGCGGGCTGGTTACGCTGGTAAGAACTGTCAAACTCAACCCCATTAGTAAGTTTTCCACTGTAGTGTACTGTGACAACGTTGGTCGGCCCTGGACTTTCAGTTCCGGAACCTTCTGTTAGTACACGATACTGTAAACCGCTAGCGGTGGTGATGGTGTCTGCTGAAGCTGAATTTGTCACAATTATCTCTTGATTTGAAGTTGATGGTGCAGGAAAATCCGCTCCCTTTTTGGAATTAAAATAAAGCGTAGCTGCTCCAACAAGTACAGCCAAACCCAACAAATAAATTCTGTTTTTGTCACTTGGCATTAAGCATCTCAATAAAATATTCTAATCAATCAACAGCCAAAGCTGACGCAAAATCCCGTTTTTATTCTACGGGAAGCTCTTTAATTTTTACACCCACTTTTTCAAATAAATCGCTCAGTGCGCCCTTTACATGTTCCACATCCATGCGGTCTTTGAAAACAATTCCAAGCGTAGCCTCCACCATTACAGGATCAAGGTGGTCCTGATGTAGCGTTACGAGGGATCTCGCCCAATCCAAAGTTTCCGCAACACCCGGCACTTTCTCAAGCTTTTGCTTGCGGATCAGTTCCATAAAAACACAAATCTGTTTGGCAAGTCGAATGTCGCATCCCGGAACTTTGCTGCGCACAATCGCCAATTCTTTTTCGTAATCGGGATAATCCATCCACAAATAAAAACAGCGTCGGCGTATAGCATCCGATAATTCACGCGTACGATTGCTGGTCAAAATCACATAGGGTTTTTCTTTAGCACGGATGCTGCCGATTTCCGGAATTGTGATTTGCCATTCCGAAAGAATTTCCAGCAAAAAACTTTCAAATTCATCGTCTGAGCGATCCAGTTCATCAATCAATAAAACCGGTGGTTTGTGATGTGTGATCGCCTGCAGCAAAGGACGTTTCAGTAAAAAATCTTCGCTGAAAATTGTAGACTCCCTTTCTGCCAGTGATTTGCCACCACCCTCTTCAAGTTTGATGTGCAGCAGTTGACGTTGATAATTCCACTCATACAGCGCCATATTTGCGTCAAGTCCTTCATAACATTGAAGCCGAATCAAATCCGTATCAAGCGCCTTCGCCAAAACTTTGGCAATTTCCGTTTTACCTACTCCTGCCGGACCTTCAACTAATAATGGTTTTTGCAGCGTTTTTGCCAAATAAACCGACATCACAATTGCTGAATCTGCTACATAATTTTGTTCCTCCAGCATTTGCCGAATTTTTTCGGTATCTTTTATATACATTATTGCAACTTTATCCAGGTTTCGTTTTGTCGGGCGCAATCTTCAAGTGCGTCCCATGCGAGCTTCATACACTTGATACGGCTCCGGTGCGTTTTCAAGGCAATTAAAGGACGTAAGGGCTTCAGAGTTTCAGGAATTTCGTCTGTATCTTTGCGGAGGCTTTCAGAAAAAATATGACCGGTTTTGGTGGCCTCCTGTAGCGTTTTTGACAAAATCATTTCACTCATCATTGAAGCCGAAGCCTGGCAAATGGAACATCCGCGCACTTGTGTTTTGCAGTCCTGAATGGTGCCTTCCGACAAAGCCAAAGTTAACTCCAATTCGTCTCCGCAAAGCGGGTTGTATGCCGACGCCCGCAAGTCCGGACTTTCCAAACGCCCTGAATTTTTAGGGTGACGTGCGTGTTCCAGTAGCTGATCCCGATAGATAGAAGGTGTGGTCATGTCATTCCAGAAATATTTCTCTTAAACAAGCTTTATTTTCATCAAGTACAATAACCCTCAAAGCTATAATTCGTCTCCGGAAATGGGTGTTCGAGCCGGAACTGAATCCAGAATTTTGTTAAATTGCTTTCGATTTGCCCTTTTTGCTCTTTGTTCTAAATAATCCTCAGTCATCAAAGCAGAAATTTTTTCTGAAACTGCCGATGCAATAAATTGATTTATTGAAACTCCCTCTTTTTTTGAAATCTCTTTTATGTGACGATGTACTGAATTAGGTAGCCTTAAACTAAGCGCACTCATAGTATCTCCTTAAGTAAGTCTTTTGGTGAAATAGCTCTGATACCAAAATATTCAGAACCTGTAAAATCTTTGATGTTTTGGGTAACTATGGTTTTTGTTTGTGAGGCAATTGCAACTTCAAGCACGTGATCATCTTTTGGATCTTTCAAAAATGGTCGCCAAAGAAAATATATTTTTTGAAAACGACTTAAATAACAGAGGTTATCCAAAATAATTTCGATTTCAGCGTCAGTCAATTTTAAGTCTGCCTTTTTTCTTCTCAAGATATCTTCGTATTCAAAAATCAAAGTTGTGGATGTAACAATTTTGATTTGTCCCTTTTCAATTGCCCTGAGAATTTGATAGGAAGCTCCTGATGAAGAGTACAGCCCCGAAAATAAAACATTCGTATCCAAGATAATATCTGTATTTTCCATTTACTAGATAATACCATATTCAGTATCAAATATCAAATATTATTTTCCTAATTCAAAGTTGTTGTAGCTGATTGATTAACTATTCTTGAACAAAATCTGAATTAGCAAGATTACACAAAATACATTCGACATTGATCAAGTGCGGAAAACAAACGGTCCATTTCGGAAACTTCGTTATAAATTCCAAAACTCATGCGGACGCTGGCCGCAATACCGAGTTTTTCATGTAGTACTTGCGTGCAGTGATGTCCGGCACGAACTGCAATTCCGCTTTCGTCAAGAACTTGCGCCACATCGTGCGGATGCACATTCAGGAGATTGAAACTTACCACGCCGCTTCTGTCAATTGTTTCCGGAGGTCCGTAAAGTTCCAAATCCTTAAACTCAGAAATTCTCTTTAAAGCATGTGTTGTCAGTTCAACTTCATGCTGTTGAATTTCCGCCATGGCGAAATTCCGAATATATTCGACTGCCGCAGCCAATCCGGAAACTTCCGCTACAGGAGGTGTTCCCGCTTCAAATTTTTGTGGTGCTTCCGCCCATGTAGAAGTTTGCCTTCCAACTTGGCGAATCATTCCTCCTCCGCCCTGATATGGCAACATTTCCTCGAGGCGTTCTTTTTTTGCGTAAAGTACCCCGATTCCGGTGGGTCCGTAAACTTTGTGTCCGGAAAAAGCGAGGAAATCACAATCCCATCCGGAAACATCAATCGGCATCCGAGCCGCTGCCTGAGCCGCATCCACCAAAACCGGAACGCCTCGATCGTGCGCCATTTCGACAATTTTCGCAATGGGGTTGACCGTTCCCAAAACATTGGAAACCGCAGTAACCGCCAGCAGTCGAATGCTACGTTGACGTTTAACGGAATCCGTCAGCAACTCATCCAACATTTGTAAATCCAAACGGCCACCCCCGGAACTTCCGGATTCCGGAGTAATCGGACAATAAACCAGTTCCGCTCCGGATGCTTTTGTAGCAAGTTGCCACGGCACCAGATTGGAATGGTGTTCCATTTCGGTCACTAAAATCCGGTCGCCATTTTTCAAATTGGGTTGCGCCCATGCTGAAGCAACAAGATTGATCGACTCGGTGGTTCCGCGGGTAAAAATGATATTTCCGGACTCCTCCGCGCCAACAAAATTCGCTATGCTTTCGCGGCCTTCTTCGTAAATTTCTGTAGCTTCCTCGGCAAGCGTGTAAACGCTACGGCTGACATTACTGTTGTGATTTTCGTAAAATTTCACCAGCGCGTTAATCACGCAGTTTGGTTTTTGTGTGGTGGAAGCGTTGTCCAGATAAGCCAGTGAATGGCCGTGAATTTTCCGTTTAAGAATAGGAAAATCATCACGTACTTTTGATGTCAACGGATAGTTTTGCATTTTTTACGGCTAAAAAAATAGCCACAGATTTGCGCTGATTAGCACTGATATTATTTCAGTATTTCCGGTGTGTCCGTGACTAAAAACAGAATTCATGAAAAAACTTTTTTCAATTCCATCATCGACTTTCCGGAGCCGCCGCGACGGATGGAAACCATTTCGCCGACAATACTCAAAGCAATTTCTTCAGGAGTCGTTCCGGCAAAATCCAATCCCGCCGGTGAATGCACCCGTTTCAATTCTTCTGGCGTAACTCCTTCATCAAGCAAATATTCAAACACCAGTTTCGCGCGCTTCGTGCTGGCCACCAAACCGATATATGGACCTTCTCCTTCCAAAGCTTTTTTGATTGAATGCTGATCACCCTTGTGTTGCGTGACTACAACCACATAAGTTTGCGGCCCAACCTGCATTTTGCTGAAATCCAAATCTGAAGTTATCAAGTGCTCCGCCATCGGAAACGCTTCACGGGTTGCTCCGGAATCATTGACCGTGATGGAGAAATGAACCGTGTGAGCCAGTTGCGCCAAAACTTCGGCGATGCGTCCGTGGCCGACAATCATCAATTCCGGACGTGGCTTATATGGTTCCACATAAACCTCCATCGTACCGCCGCAGGGCATGCCTACGCCTAAAATTTCATCATCAAGATCCAACGTTACAATCCGGGTTTGACCATCCCTCAGACTTTCCAGTGATGCTTCCCGCACGGCTTCCTCAGCGCAGCCTCCGCCAACCCAGCCGAAAAGGGTTTCGCCTTTGGCGTCTATGATCGATTTTGCTCCTGTTTTGGCGGAAACCGATCCGGTAATTTTTATCACCGTCGCCACCGCAAACGGAACTTCTGCTGCATTCAATTCTGCTAATTTTTCAAAGTATTCGTTAGACATGTCTTGATTAATTTTTTATTCGCATGAATTAAATTTATAATCTTCAGGAGTATCAAGATCACGCAAAAAGTTATTATTCTCCATGATGACTTCTCGGACACACTCCGGATATTCCTGGATAATGCCACGGCAGCCATCTCCTTTGTGCTCCAAAATAATTTCTCTGAATTGACTGGAAAACAAAACAGGATTTCCTCGTTGGCCTTGAAAAACCGGTACAATAATCAGTGAACTTTCTGTTTCATTGAAATCAGAAAAAGCGTGAATTAAACGGTTGAAGTCGGAGGTTTCAGCAAAGGGCAGATCAGCGAGGCAAATCATCAAACTATCGCTTTTTGGAGACGCAGCCCCAACACCGGAATGAATGGAGGTGGTCATACCTTCCACATAGCAGGGATTATCCACAAATCGCACAGGCTGATCCTGTAAAACAGTTTTTATCTTTTCTGCTTCGTGGCCGACAACAACCAGAACATTATCAACTTCTGAGGCACAAACAGATTTCACAAATTTCCGGATCAAGATTTCTCCGCCAATCGGCAGCAGAAGTTTGTTTTGAACTCCCATTCTCCGTGACTCTCCGGCAGCCAAGATGACGGCGGAAATCATTGCTGACAAATCCTAAAAATGTGCCGGAAGCTTTTCATTCTAGATCTACTTTTTTGCCGAATTTTTTTTTGAGTTCAGACAAAATGACTGAACCAACAAGCGAGGCGGCTTTAACCGGTTCTGCTTCGGCTGCAATAAATTCAGCATCTGTTTCTACATTTTCACGTGCAAGCAAGTTAGAAAAGTTTTGAATGAACTGATCAAATAGTTTGTTATTGACTGCTTCAATCATACGGGCACCAAACTGAGCGATACGGCCAGTGATGGAAACAGACATAATACACGTGACTTCTGTGCCTGTTTCAAGAGCTTTGAGACTTAGTGACATATTCATTGTTGCACCACCTTTTCCGCTGATGTCTGCTCCCGTGCCCTCCATTGCCATCTCGTACTTGGAACTGTCGCGCTGAGTGAACTCGATTTTACCATTAAACTTTGCAGTCACCGGACCTATTTTAATGGTGACTTTTCCTTTGAAATGATCTTCGTCAATGGTCTCTGTAAGTTGTGCTCCCGGAACGCAAACCACGACTTGTTCCGGCTCGTTCAACACTGACCAAACGTAATCAATGTCAGCGCTGACTTGGAAGGTTTTATTGGATGTAACTTCCATTTTTATTTTGTTCCAAAAATACGATCCCCGGCATCTCCCAAACCGGGTAAAATATAAGCATGGTCATTCAGTTTTTCATCAACTGCCGCTGTGTAAACAGGCACATCCGGATGTGTCTTGTTAAAATATTCAATCCCTTCCGGTGCAGAAAGCAGGCAAACAAAGCGAATATTTTCTGCACCGTTTTCCTTTAACCGTGTTACCGCTGCCGCGGAAGAATGTCCCGTTGCCAGCATCGGATCCAAGGCCAGAACAAGACGCTGATTGATTAAATCCGGAAGCTTCATGTAATATTCAACTGCTACCAGAGTTTTTGGATCACGGTAAAGACCAATGTGACCCACTCTCGCTGAAGGAACAAGATCCATAAATCCATCCAACAATCCATTTCCTGCCCTTAATATCGAAACCAGACAGAGCTTTTTTCCCTCCAGAAAAGGAGCATCCATTTTCATTAAAGGTGTTTCAATTTCCTGGTAAATAAGCGGTAAATCTTTAGTAACTTCATACGCGAGCAGGGTGCCTACCTCACGAATCAAAGTACGAAAACTTTGAGTGGACGTACCTTTTTTACGCATTAATGAAAGTTTGTGCTGTACCAGAGGGTGGTCAATTACATGTAAATTATCCGGCATAAGAACCCCCTTTTATATTGGTTGAGCGTTGACAGTTGAAGATCCGCTACCGTACATCTCCTGACTGAAAACAGCAAACTATAAACTATTAATGTGTAATGAGTTGATTATGCTTGTTTGTCTTCCTGATGTTGTTCTGCACTCAAACGTCCAAGTGAATATTCATTTAAATCAACAAATTTCATATATTTCGCCAGCAACGGTTGGGCTTCTTCCACTCTCCTGAACATTTCCTGAGCAATCCGACGATAACCGGTATGGCCTTGTGGAGTGCTGCGTATTTCAGTCAGCCAAATCAGGGCACGTAAATTAATATGTACATACCAGCGAATATTGTAGCTCATCGGCACCACATATTGAGCTTCATTGGGAAAATCTTTTGCGATCGTTTCAAAGGCCTCTGCGGAACGAGCCATTGTTTCGTGATACTCTGTACCTAATCCGGCATCTTCTATTTCTTCCGGAGTATCATAGCCAAAACGCGTCGTCAGCGGTTGACGCTCCTGGGTGAGAATCCGGTGACGTTGTAAATCGCGGTACATGCCGTAATCCCCCAAAATATCGAAAGTGTAAAAAGCCATTTCCAATCCACGTTCCGGTTTGTGACGCCTGTGATCCCGCAAATCAATAGTATGTTCAATCAGTTTTGCTTTTTCTTTTTCCGGCATGGTGCTCACACTATTCCGAATTTGCTGCAAAGGCAATCCTGAGTGGGAATAAAGCAGGGCTGAGAGGAGTTTATTTTCCGCTTCCGGATCATAATCGATCAAACACACAGATTCCGTTGTGTCTGCTTTCAACTGTCCCAGGTGGGTCTCGGCAAAATTACGAATGAGTTTTTGTTGAGCCTGACCGAAATTGCGAAAATCCTGAAAATATCGATGTTCCGCATCCGCACGCCGGACAAAAGAAGGAATGACTTTTGTCAATTCTTCATAGCTTAATTGCCCAATTTCATTCAGTTCCCTGAAAGGATCTGCTCTCAATTTCGCAATCAGAGTTTCAAAAAATCGTCCGTTACCAAAAACTCCCATGTTTGTTAAAGTTGATGAAGGCAACAAACCGCGGATAATGTCAAAACCGCGTGCAACCACGGAACGCTCGTAAGCTGCCGCACTGATTTCCGGATCTCGAGGCAACTGTTTCCGGACGTGTGCCCGTATCGGTTCCGTGAAACGGATGTATGTTTCAAACAAGTTCCTGCAAGTTGTCAAATACAAATCCCTGTATACTGAATTCGTTAAATTCGGTTCCTGATAGAACCGGAATTCGTCCTGCTTGCCGGACGTTCCTGATATTTTTTCCGCAAAACTGACGTAGCGGGTGGATTTTTCTAAGGGCGACCCACCGATTCGGGAGTCCTGCACGGTTTTGGTGGCTAAAATTGAAATGTTTTCCATCGCCAAATGCGCACCTCCAAGTTCGCCGATGGAGTCGTCGCCATAGCCATCAAGAATTCTGTCATAAAAATTTTGTGCGGATTCGATAGCCAGTTTCGCGTTTTTCGCAGAATCAGGATTTTCACCTCCAGCTTGAATTTCCGCAAACTTGGACTCTTTTTCCTGAATAAAATCTCTGAGCAGTAATGTTCGAAGTCCGAGAGTGGAGCGGGAATAACGGGAAAACAGAGCTCCCTTGATCACTTCCGGAAGATTGGTGAGTGCAAAAATGGAGCGGTCTGTGTTGGTGACATAAGAAGAAAGTATGACCTTTTCTTCAGGCGTGAAAACTTCTTTAGAGGAGTCCATGTAAAGATTTTAGGTCGCCGGCACCCCTTGAGAGTTGGGCAAAGCTTCCTCTTGACTGGATGGGGATGGCAAGTCATAATCTCCATACTTAGGATTAGAGTGAGCTTTTGGATCGTAACTGTCTCTCAGCAAATCCCGTGTGAAATCAAATGTTTCACGGGAAGTATAAGCCATTGAAATAATTCCGGTATCCATCCGAATCGCGTCTTTAGGACATGCTTCAACACACAGTCCGCAAAAGACACAACGCAGCTCATCAATATTAAACACTACAGGATACTTTTCAACTGAGAGGTCCGGATGCTCCCCGGCTTCAATGTGAATGCATTTTGATGGACAAACTGTTTCGCACATGTAACAGGCAACACAACTAAGAAACCCGTTATCATTACGAGTCAGCCGATGACGACCGCGCCAGCGTTCAGAAACGTGGCGTTTCTCTTCCGGATAATTGATAGTTACCACGTCCTTAGAACCAAAGAGATTCCGCCAAAAATGTTTAACCGTGAGTCGCAACCCTGAAAAAATTGCGGGAAAGTAAAACGCCTCCCTTACACCGTCCAACCTTTGAACTTTTTTAACCTTTAATTCCATGGTTCCTCCACTAAACACTTCTGTTTCATTTTTAGAATTCTAAACAATTTTTTGTTATGGCGCCAATCGTTCAATACACCACGATTCATTGTCCGATTTTGAGTACAAAAAACGGTCATGCAATCGGTTGGGACGTCCCTGCCAAAATTCAAAACTATCAGGTTTTATTCTGTATCCACCCCAAAAATCCGGCAGTGGAATTTTCCCTTTTGCAAATTTACGTTTTATTTCGTCAAGCTTCATTTCCAATATTTTCCTCGACGACAAAACCGATTTCTGATCTGAAACCCATGCACCCAGTTGACTGCCTCGTGGGCGGCTTAAAAAATATTTAAGGGATTCACTTGTATCAATTTTTTCTGCAACACCAATAATGCTTACTTGTCGTTCCAAAGCCACCCAATTAAAAAGCGTGGCAACATTTGGATTTTCTGCAATTTGATCCGCCTTCCTGCTTTTATAATTAGTGAAAAATACAAATCCATTTTCATCAAACAACTTAAGCAGAACTGTTCTCAGCATCGGTGCTCCGGACCGGCTGACAGTCGCCAGACTCATTGCATTCGGAATGGGTTCTGAATCATTAGCCTCTGAAAACCATGCTTCAAATTGTAAAAACGGATCAGAATTTAACTGCTCTCTGGTCAGGCCTGCGTCCTCATAACCCTGACGCATGAATGTTAAGTCCATGAATTATTCTTTAACTCTTTTTTATGCAGCAGCCATCAAGCAAAAGCAAGAATCACAAATGCAGTTACAACCACGTTTGCCAGAGAAAGCGGCAGCAGTTTTTTCCAGCCAAGAGCCATTGTTTGGTCGAAACGAAATTTCGGCACTGTCCAGCGCAATTGAATTTGAAACCAGCAGAAGAACAAAGTGAAAAGTGAAAATTTTATTACTTGTAAGATAGTCACCAGCCACTGCGGAGCACCTTCCCAAAGGTGCAGCCAGGGAACATGATAACCGCCAAAAAATAATGTCGTGATCAAGGAGGCAACACCGACGAGAGCCACATATTCCGCAAGCATAAAAGCCGACCAGCGCATTCCGGAATATTCCAGAAAATATCCGGCAACAATCTCAGACTCACCTTCCGGAGCATCAAACGGAGCACGCTTAGTTTCTGCAACCAATGCCGTAAAAAAGAGTACAAATCCGAGGGGCTGAGTAAAGACACCCCACATTGGAATCAGGCTGCCGAACCAGTATTCATTCTGTCCGTCCACAATTCCGCTTACTCTGGTCGTTCCGTAAACCATGAATATTCCCATTAAAGCCAAACCCATAAAAACTTCGTAAGAAATCATTTGAGCTGAAGCCCGGGTACCTCCAAGTAAAGCAAATTTACTGTTTGAGCTTGTTCCCGCAAGCACTGCTCCATATACACTGAGTGAAGTGATAGCAAAGATGAAAAGCAAGCCCGGTTCAATATCTGTTACTTGAAAAGTAAAATCACCTATTGGACCCGCAAGCGGAATGATGGCAAAAGTAGCGACTCCCGCAATCAATCCGAAAAAGGGTGCGATAAAGTACAAAAAACCGTCTGCGCCTTTAGGCATCGTGTCTTCTTTAAAGATGGATTTCAAACCATCCGCGGCAAGATGCAGGGCTCCATGTCCGGTAAATTTGCCAATGTTGGCTCGGTTAGGTCCTACCCGATCCTGAATCATGGCGCTCCATTTACGCTCCATCAGCGTCAGCACAGTACCCAGCGGCATGGCAAACATCAGAATTATAACCAAAATTTTTATGGTGGCAAGAACTGCCGGAATCATGATTATTTCAAGTATCAATTCCATTTTCGATTTTCATTATTATTTTCAATAATCTGGACTTAGCGGTCCAACTCTCCACCAATCATGTTAACAGAACCAAAAATCGGCACAATGTCAGCAACATAATGACCAATTGTCATGGCCGGCATGGCTGCAACTAAATTAAAACATGGCGGACGCATCCGCACACGAACAGGATCACCGCTACCATCTGAAACCAGATAAAAGCCCATTTCCCCATTACCACCTTCAATCGGCATGTAGACTTCACCTGCAGGCGGCTGGTGGCCTTCCATAACCAATTTGAAGTGGTCGATCAGTCCCTCGATATTTCCGTAAACATCTTTCTTATCCGGGTAGTGCATCATCCGCTCGTCGGTCATATAAGGACCTTCCGGCATTTTGTCAGCAGCCTGCTCAATGATAAGAATGCTTTGTCTTATTTCTTCCATCCGCACCAAAAAGCGATCAAAACAATCACCGACGCTTCCCACTGGAATTTCAAAATCCAATTCATCATAAACGGAATATGGATCAGCCCTCCGTACATCATAGGGAATTCCACAGGCCCG
>JYMV01040891.1_pt1 | contig 36317 bp, 36 predicted proteins | sample 338911 | NCBI WGS metagenome assembly JYMV01 (sample SAMN03354496, study PRJNA234377) | hydrothermal vent metagenome | biome: Deep sea; feature: Hydrothermal plumes at the Eastern Lau Spreading Center, Western Pacific Ocean; material: Seawater | place: Tonga | collected 2009 | depth 2000 m m | reverse complement strand
GGCATAAATCTTCCAATAACTGAGATAGTGGATCGGTTTTACGAGGAGATTCAAGCGATGGGGGGAGGTCGCTGGGACACTTCAAGCTTGTTAAAGCGTCTAAGAAAGAAACCGTAAAAAACTCAGCTCAATCTTTGGCTGTCAATTGTTTCGTTGCAATCAAAAACTGGCTTTCTAGACCTTCGATTCTGTACTTTATAATTGCATCGTATTTTTTGGAAGAAACGAATTCCATAAAAGCCTGTAATGAAGGGTATTCCATGATGGCGATGGTCTGAAATTCAACATCCTCACCAATAACCGTACTTACCACATCACCCCAGAAGAGAAGTTTCAGCCCAAATTCGTCACCAATTTTATCTACTTCTGCAACGTATTTGAGATACGCATTCTTATTTTTAAAACTCAATAAGTTGACCATAGCAATCGGACCTTCATGTCCCGATTGAAGTAAATTCTGTATTTGCTCTTGGGTTGGATTTAGAGCCATAATTTTTTTTCTAACTTAACTGGATTGTTCGAGTTCGATTAATGTGCCCAAAAAATCTTTTGGATGAAGGAATATCACCAATTTATCGTGAGCTCCTACATAGGGTTCACCATCACCAACAATAGTCATGCCTTCACCGATCAATTGATCCCTTGCTGCAAAGATGTCTTCAACTTCATAGCAAACATGATGAAGACCACCCTTGGTATGGCTTTCTAGAAACTTGCGGATTGGTGATGCATCGCCAAGGGGTTGCATCAGCTCAATGCTGGTATTGTTTAGATTCACAAAAACAGCAGTGACTCCGTGTTCTGGTAATTCGTGCGGTGCAGAAATCTCCGCTCCCAAAACATCCCTATAAACTCCAACAGCTTGATCCAAATCTGGTACAGCAATAGCGACGTGATTTAATTTTCTAATCATTTTTTATTACCCAGTTTACCTAAAAAACTTTCAACAACCCCTTTTGCTTTTGTTTTTATCGATCCTCGCTCTGTAGCAATGTTGGCTTGAATGTGCCTCAATTCATCCTGAATAGCCTCATTTTTTTCAAGAGCGTCAAGTAATCCTTGCCTAGTTTCCTTTAGCAGCCACTTTTTTTGTTGATTGTTGCGATTGTGCTGCAAATGTCCATTGGCCGTAACAAGTTTTTGAAAATTCTGTATGGACTCCCAACATTCGTCAATTCCAATTTTTTCAAGAGAAGAGCAGGCAATTACTGGGACCAACCAATCTTTAGTTCTTGGTTTTAAAAGTTTCAACGCATTTTTATAGTCCAAAACCGTGTTTCTTGAGAAAGATTTTAGATCCCCATCGGATTTATTGACCACAAGGATATCTGCCAGTTCAGTAATGCCCCTTTTGATGCCCTGCAATTGGTCTCCACCCCCTGGGCTGAGAAGCACAATAAAAACGTCGGTCATATCAAAAACCTCTGTTTGAGATTGGCCCACGCCAACTGTTTCTACTATGATAACGTTAAATCCAGCTGCTTCTACAATAGCAATTGATTCTCTTGTAGAGCGGTATGGTGATGGTCGAATAAACACTTGCTCATCTCGACTCAGGTATTCCATTCTTGTTTTATCGCCTAATATCGATCCACCGCTTATGGAAGAACTAGGATCGACTGCCAAGACTGCCAATTTATTTCCATCCTGCACCATCAATTGTCCAATCGACTCAATAAAAGTCGATTTGCCAACACCTGGAGGGCCGGAGATTCCAATTCTTATACTGGACCCATCAGCAGTGAGAATGCTTTCCAGTAATTTCTCAGAAAGGGTCACATCGCTTGCTTTTTTTGACTCCACCAGAGTGATTGCTTGGGCAATCGCTTTTCTGTCACCGGAGACAACTCCATCAACCAAGTCAGTTATTTCAGATTCTTTCAATTTAATCCTCAAATTCAAGAATAGCTTGATCCACCGTTAGATTATCGCCTTCTTCTACCAATATCGATTTTATTTTTGCGTTATTGATTGCTCGTAAACTGTTTTCCATTTTCATCGCTTCAACAATGGCCAACTCTTCACCTGCTTTGACTGTTTGGCCTTCTTTAACACAAATTTTAATCAACAGTCCTGGCATTGGAGACAACAGATATTTAGACATGTCAGGGGCAATCTTCTCAGGCATCAGTTGGTTGAGTTCTGCGGTCCTTTTGCGTGTGACCAAGGCTTCTAAAACTCGACCGCGGTATGACAGTCGATAGCCAGGATGCAAATTTTCCAATTGGAAAAAATGTGGATGACCGTTAACCGTTGCTTTGATAATTGGATCATTTGGGGATCTCAGTAAATCCACAATAAATACTTGTGAGCCTATATAGACTTCATAATTCTCTGGAAATTTTCTAACCGTCAGATCAATGCTGGTGTGATTGAAAGATACCGACCAAGGGGAATGTCTGGAAACATTTTCAGGATGGAATTGCAGCCTTTCAATGTTATTTTGATGAATGCAAGCTAAGATCGAGACAGCGACCAATTGCTGTCTATCGTTCAGTTGTTCTCTCTGAAATCCATCGGGGTATTGTTCTTGAATAAAATTAGTTGTGGTGTCACCCATTTTGAATCTGTCATTTTGGAAGATGGAACACAAAAAATTCAAGTTATGAGATACTCCAGAGATATAAAATTGGTCCAAAGCGGCCAGCATGTTTTCAATGGCTCGATCTCGGTTGTCACCGTGAGCAATTAATTTTGCAATCATTGGGTCATAAAACATGGATACTTCGCTGCCTTCTTCAATCCCCGTATCGATTCGTACCGAATCTAGATTGTCAGGGATTCGGAATCGCTGTAACCGACCTGTTGATGGCATAAAGTCTCGGTATGGATCCTCTGCATAGATTCGCGCCTCAATGGCCGAACCATTGGTTTCAATATCGCTTTGGTTCAATTGCAAGGGTTCTCCTGCAGCAATCAGAATCATCTGTTCTACCAGGTCCAAGCCCGATACCATTTCGGTGACTGGATGCTCCACTTGAAGCCTTGTATTCATCTCCAAAAAATAAAACTTTTGTTCTGCATCAACAATAAACTCAACAGTACCTGCTGATTCGTAATGCACCGCTGTTGCTAGTGTTACAGCTTGTTGTCCCATCGTTTGTCGGGTATAGCTGTCAATAAAGGGCGATGGTGCTTCTTCGATTATTTTTTGGTGTCTTCTTTGGATAGAGCACTCCCTTTCACCAATATAAAGGGTTTTGCCAAATTGGTCAGCGAGGATTTGAATCTCGACGTGATGAGGCTCAGTTATGTATTTTTCTGCAAAAATTCGATTGTCTCCAAAGCTTGACAGGCTTTCATTTTGAGTTCTTTCAAAGCCATGGATGCACTCTTTATCGTCACGAACGACCCGCATCCCTTTGCCACCTCCGCCAGCACTTGCTTTCAACATTATCGGGTAACCTATTTCATTGGCAACTTTAACTGCTTGTTTCGAGTCTGCAAGTACTTCGGTGTATCCAGGGATGACATTGACGCCTGCTTGTTCTGCAATTTTTTTGGATTGGATTTTGTCACCCATACCCACAATTGCCTCATCTTTAGGGCCGATAAATGTTATTCCTGCTACCACCAAGGCATGGGCAAACGCCTCGTTTTCAGATAAAAAACCGTAGCCAGGATGAACAGCATCAGCCTTGGTTTGCTTGCAAGCATTGACAATGTTGTCAATAACCAGATAGCTCTCAGAAGATGCAGCACCTCCTATATGCACCGACTCATCTGCCATCGCAACATGCAATGAGTTTTGATCGACATCCGAATAGACTGCAACTGTTTTAATGCCCATTTTTTGACAGGTTTTGATTACCCGACAGGCTATTTCTCCACGATTGGCAATAAGTATTTTTTTAAACATTTAAACTGTTGTTTACAGGGGAATGTTGTCGTGTTTACGCCAGGGGTTTTCCTGTTTTTTGTTATTCAGCATTTCGAAGGAATGACACAATTTCCCACGTGTTTTGTGTGGCAGGAAAATATCGTCGATATAACCACGGCTTGCCGCTATAAATGGGTTGGCAAACTTAGTTCTGTATTCTTCGGTTCTTTTCTCGATTTTCTGCTCATCGCCGATATCTTTTCTGAATATGATTTCCACAGCACCTTTCGGGCCCATAACCGCAATCTCAGCAGAAGGCCAAGCAAAATTTACATCCCCTCGAATATGTTTTGAACTCATAACATCGTAAGCACCACCGTAGGCCTTGCGAGTAATTAAGGTGACTTTGGGTACCGTTGCCTCTGCGTAGGCAAAAAGCAATTTAGCACCGTGCTTGATGATTCCGCCGTGTTCTTGTGAAGTCCCAGGCATAAATCCAGGAACATCAACGAGAGTCCATATAGGAATATTGAATGCATCGCAAAAACGGATAAACCGTGCACCTTTAATTGATGCATTTATGTCGAGGCACCCTGCCAATACAAGAGGTTGATTACCTACCACACCGATTGTGGACCCGTTCAATCGGGTAAAACCGATCACTATGTTTTGTGCATAATTTGGCTGAATTTCAAAAAATTCCCCATCGTCAGCGATTTTATTAATGACCTCCTTAATATCATAAGGTTTTGAAGGGTCTTCAGGCACCAATGTATCTAAAGAAGATTCTTCTCTCTCAACAGGATCATCGGTAGCCACAGTTGAAGATTTTACTTTGTTGTTTTGAGGCAAATAACTGAGAAATTCTCTAGTCATTAGCAGAGCCTCAGTGTCGTTTTTGAAAGTCAAATCAGCTACTCCTGATTTTCTACTATGCGTTGAAGCGCCACCCAACTCTTCTGCTGTCACTTCTTCATGAGTCACAGTTTTGACCACTTCAGGTCCGGTAACAAACATGTACGAACTGTCCTCAACCATAAAAATAAAATCTGTCATGGCAGGTGAATAGACCGCTCCCCCTGCACAGGGACCCATAACTAGGGATATTTGTGGAACGACACCTGAAGCAAGAACGTTTCTTTGAAATACTTCTGCATACCCACCCAGAGAAACGACGCCTTCTTGGATTCTTGCACCCCCGGAGTCATTTAAGCCTATTAAAGGGGCACCATTCCGAACAGCATGATCCATAACCTTGCAAATTTTTTCTGCGTGAGCTTCGGAAAGAGAGCCTCCAAAAACAGTAAAATCTTGACTAAAAACATAAACCAGTTTGCCATTAATTTTTCCATATCCGGTAACTACCCCATCTCCGGGTATCTTTTGTTCATCCATTCCAAAATCTACTGCCCGGTGTTCAACAAACATATCCCATTCTTGAAAGCTGTCCTCGTCCAGCAGGATATCAAGCCGTTCTCTAGCTGTTAATTTGCCTTTTGCATGTTGTTTTTCGATCCGAGCTCTGCCACCGCCTAATTTTGCAGCTTTGGCTTTTTTTTCCAGTTCTTTAATGTTCTCATTCATCGGATTCTCAATTAATTAGCTTTATAACTGCCATCGCTGCTTCGGTGACGTTGGTTCCAGGGCCAAACACGGCACCAACACCTTGTGATTTAAGCTCGGGAATATCCTTCTCTGGGATAATGCCGCCGCAGACCACAACGATGTTTTCAGCTTTTTCATTTCTAAGTGCCTCGATTAACATCGGCACTAAAGTTTTGTGACCAGCTGCTTGGGTAGAAACCCCGATGATATGAACATCATTCTCAATCGCTTGTTTGGCTGCTTCTTCAGGGGTTTGAAACAATGGTCCGATATCAACATCAAAACCCATGTCAGCAAATGCAGTGGCTATAACTTTAGCTCCTCGATCGTGACCGTCTTGTCCCAACTTTGCAACCAGTATTCTGGGTTGTCTTCCAAAATTCTTAGCAAAAGATGAAATTTGTTCTTCAATTTTCATGAAATTCTTATCTCCTTCATATTCACTACGATACACACCGCTGATCGATTGAGCCACTGCTTGATGGCGACCAAAAACTCGCTCCAAAGCTAGGGAAATCTCACCCACAGTGGCTCTTGCTTTGGCAGCTTCAACGGCAATTTCCAGCAAATTAGATGTTTCCTTCCTGGCTGCTGATTCCAGTTGATCCAGGGCAGTTTGACATTGTTTCTCGTCTCGTTTCGATTTCACAGACATAATTTTTTTAATTTGCTGGTCTCTGACTTGCTGGTTATCAATTAAGCGGATGTCAACGGGATCTTGATTCTTGGAGATGTATTTATTCACTCCAACGATTGTTTCTTCTTTTTTGTCGATTCTTGCTTGTCTGATTGCAGCTGATTCTTCAATCCGTAACTTTGGAACCCCTGCTTGCACTGCTCTTGTCATTCCCCCGAGTTCTTCTGCTTCTTCTATCAATTTTCTCGCTTCATTAACAAGTGAGGCAGTTAGGGATTCGAGATAATAAGAGCCAGCCAGAGGGTCAATAACATTGGTTAGCCCGGATTCTTCTTTTAGGATCAATTGGGTTGTTCTGGCAATTTGGGCTGAGAAAGGAGTTGGAAGTGCCAAGGCCTCATCAAAGGAATTAGTATGCAATGATTGGGTTCCACCAAGTACTGCTGCCATTGCTTCTATTGTGGTGCGAATAATATTGTTGTAAGGATCCTGGCTGGTTAAACTTACCCCAGAAGTTTGACAATGTGTTCTGAGCATAAGCGACTGAGGGTTGCTGGGAGCAAATTCTTTTTCAATCAATTCTGCCCACAACAGTCTAGCGGCTCTTAATTTTGCGACTTCCATGAAAAAATTCATGCCAATCCCGAAAAAGAAAGAAAGTCTTGGAGCAAATGAATCGATGTCCAGTCCTTTTTTTATCGCCGCCCTTACATACTCAACACCATCTGCCAGTGTGTAGGCCAACTCTTGAGTGCAAGTTGCCCCTGCTTCAAGCATGTGGTAACCGGAAATTGACACCGAATTGAATTTTGGCAGTTGTTTTGATGCGTAGGCGATAATGTCTGCGACAATCCTCATGGAAGCTTTTGGTGGATAAATATAGGTATTGCGGACCATGAATTCCTTGAGGATATCGTTTTGTAAAGTTCCATTAAGTTCCTTCTGGGCGACACCTTGTTCCTCGGCAGCAACGATAAACATCGCCATAATGGGTATTACCGCACCATTCATGGTCATTGAAACTGACATCTTTTTCAGAGGTATTTGATCAAAGAGTATTTGCATGTCTTCCACGGTGTCTATGGCTACACCTGCTTTACCAACATCGCCGGTAACACGAGGGTGATCGGAGTCATAACCTCGATGGGTAGCTAAATCAAAGGCAACTGACAACCCTGTCTGGCCTGCGGCAATATTGTCACGGTAGAATTGGTTGGATTCTTCGGCAGTGGAAAATCCAGAATACTGCCGAACCGTCCATGGTCTTTTGGCATACATCGTGGCTCTTGGTCCTCTAAGGTATGGTGGAAGGCCGGGAAACGAGTCTAGGTGGCTGATTTCTTCGAGATCATCTGCGGTGTATAGGGGTTTTACATCTATACCCTCTAATGTCTCCCAGATTAGGCTGTCAATCGGTTCGCCATCGAGTTCTTCAGCTACTTTTTTTTCCCAATCTTTTTTGTTAGATCTGGTCATTTTTCTCTTTTTTCACAATCAATAGTTTTTATGGGTCTATTGTATAGATCTGTGCCTAGCAATCATAGAAGATCGGTGGTAAAAGTAATTTAATTATTTTATAAATTGTTGTTTTATAATATCTTTTTGTATTTTACCCATTGTATTTCTAGGTAGTGTAGACACAAATAAAACAGCTTTTGGAACCTTGTAGCTTGCCAATTCTTGTTTGGTCAACGCAATGATTTTCTCTGCATTTAACTGAGAGCCATCCTTCCTGACTACCACAGCAGTGACCGTCTCTCCAAAATCATCATCAGAAGTCCCAAACACTGTGCATTCCAGAACGTCTTCAATATTGTTGATCACCGTTTCAACCTCGACTGGATAGACATTAAGACCCCCACTAATAATTAAGTCCGTTTTTCTGCCAACAATCGTTATGTAGCCATTTCCATCTTTCCTTGCTTGATCACCGGTTCTGAAAAACCCATCCGAAGTCAGTGACTGCTTTGTTGCTTCGTCTTGACGCCAATACCCCAAGCAAACATTCGGTCCTTTAACTTCTAGCTCTCCTACTTCATTGGTTTGATTGACAATTCTCGTTGCAATACCTTCCAGCGGCAAACCCACGGAGCCAGCTTTCCTTAAATGATCGACTGGATTACTGGTGTTCATCAAAGTTTCAGTCATACCATAACGTTCAACGATCTCATGGTTGGTGGCTTGTTTGAAATCATTGAAAGTATCCATCCGGAGAGGTGCTGATCCAGAAATGAACAGTCGTATTTTCTTGCATTTTGAGTGGCTTAACTTACCACTTTTTAACAGTCGGTTGTAATAAGTAGGGACACCCATCATAAGTGTTGCTCGGGGAATGGATTCAATCACTGTTTCTGAGTCAAAACGAGGCAGGAAAATCATCGAGCCACCGGTTAACAGGCAGCAATTTATACCCACGAACAGACCGTGTACATGGAAAATTGGCAATGCATGAATTAAGCAGTCTGCTTCCGACAATTTCCAGGTTTTGATGAGTGTTTTAGCGTTGCTAATAAGATTGTTATGGCTCAACATGACTCCTTTAGGCTTGCCCGTTGTCCCTGATGAATAAACCAATGCGACGAGTGAATCTGCTGTACAAGCATGGGTTCTGTATTCAGTCGACTGGGACTTTGATCTTGAAATAAGGCTACCTTTACCACGATTAGAAAGGGTTAATATTGGGATTTTTTTTGGTAAGCCAAATAAGGTTTTATAGGTATCTTCATTCTTTGGGTCGCAAATAATAATTGTTGGATCCGCGTCCTCAAAAAAATAGGAAACCTCTGAAGATGTATAATCAGGGTTCAGTGGATGGTAAACGAATCCACCTCTTAAGCAGGCTAAATAAAGGGCAATTGAATCGGTAATTTTTTCGGTCTGGATGGAAATTCGGTCTCCTGGTTCTGCATTCAATGACTTCAGAGTATTGGCAATCCTAGCGGATTGCTTTACCACATTTCTACGGGTAAGTTTCTGTCCGTTTTGGAGAACCAAGAGAGTCTTGTCCAAATCTTTACTCAGGACATTTTCAAAGGCATTATAGAGGTTGTTTTTAATTTCTTGCATCGAAAGTGTTTTCCAAAGAGATGACTGCCTCAGGGAGCAATCATAACATTAGAATCGGTGACAGGATGAAATACAAATGACCTAAAATAGAGTTATATTTTAGATTGTTCTTAACGAAGGATAGAGAGACAGATATGAAATTAGGAATGGGATTAGGGTATTCGCCAGCCAAGTTAACAATACCTATGGAAGATATTTTAGAGGCAGAAAAACTAGGGTTTGATTCAGTTTGGTCCGCAGAGTCATATGGCTCTGATGCCGTTTCTGTCGCGTCTTATATTTTGGCCTTAACCACCAAGATCAAAGTAGGCACTGCAATCATGCAGATGCAGGCAAGAACACCAACCATGACTGCGATGACCGCTGTATCACTGAATGCACTTTCTGGAGGTCGGTTTTTACTCGGCCTTGGGCCCTCAGGACCTCAAGTAGTGGAGGGCTGGTATGGGCAACCTTACGGCAGACCGCTTACGAGAACAAAAGAATACATTTCAATCGTCAAGAAAATCGTAGCCCGAGAAGAAGCCTTAACTCATGAGGGTTTCCATTACCAAATTCCTTACACCGGTGAAGGTTCCAGCGGTCTTGGAAAACCATTGAAAAGCATCCTCCACAGCACCAGTGATTTAAAAATTTATACGGCATCAATTACCCCTGCGGGGTTGAGGTGTGCTGGTGAAGTTTCTGACGGCGTTTTCCCTATTTGGATGAATCCTGAGAAGTTTAATCTAATCGGTGATCATGTCGAAGAAGGATTTGCAAAAGCAGGGCATAACAAAGGTTATGAGAATTTTGATGTTGCACCTTTTGTGCCAGTTGCAATGGGCGACAATATTGATTTTTGCATTATGGCGATGAAACCAATGATGGCACTCTACATCGGGGGTATGGGTGCCAAATCCAAGAATTTTTATAACGACTATGCCAAACGGCTTGGGTATGAAGAAGCTGCTGAAACCATTCAAGATCTATATTTGCAGGGAAAGAAGAAAGAAGCCGCTATGGCTGTTCCAAATGCATTGGTTGATGAGTGTGCACTGATTGGTCCAGCCGAAAGAATTAAAGAACGGCTGCAGCCCTGGAAAGAATTGGATAAAACAGGAAAGATCGGCACCTTGGTTTTAGGCAATGTATCAAAAAAAGTTCTCAGGGTAATTGCCGAAGAAATACTGTAAGCAAGTGAGATGGTGAAGAGTATCGGTCTAATTTTAATTTTGCTGGCTTTCTTGATTCTGTCAGGTTACGGAGTGTATGAAATGCTTCACGATGAAGAATTATCAAAACTTATGAAATTTTCCTTAACTGGCTTGTATTTTGGATTTATCGTGATATTTGTTGGGGTTTTGACACAAAGGTTGAAAGAGCGAAAATCTGACAAATACATTGGTGTGGAGAAGTAATGTGATTGTTACTACAAGCCCAGATCTACCCGGACACAAGATCTTAGAAGCAATTGGGATCGTTAAGGGGAGTTCCATAAGAGCCAGACATATTGGCAAAGATATCATTGCTGGGTTGAGAAATATTGTTGGAGGTGAGATTCATGAATACAGTAAACTGCTTGCTGAGAGTCGCGAACAAGCCTTGGATAGAATGATTGAAAATGCAAATGAAAAGGGTGCCAACGCAATTATTAGTGTTCGATTCACCACCTCTGTTCTCATGGGCGGAGCTGCTGAAATGATGGCTTATGGGACTGCTGTGATAACCGAAAAGGAGTGAGCAATGAACTATAAATCTGTGTTTCGTTTTTTAATTATTGTACCGATATTACTTATCTTCGTTGCCGTCGGCCTCGACTTGGTTTACCCCTTTCCAGAATCAGTCAGTGCATACTACGGTGGCCTCGCCGGAGTTGGCTTCAGTCAAGTATATTACGCCTATTTATTTGTTGCCATAGCCGCTTTTATTGCGGATCTGTGTCTTTTTTTCTTTGTCAGAAACTCACGTGAGATTTGGGTGATATTGATGGTGATTTTTTTCATACTTGCAGCGTCCATGCCTGAGCTGACGATCATGTCACCACTGTCAATTGTTTTGGTACAGGTTGCCTGGTTGATGGCAGGCATTAAGATATCCATGGCCTATTTGTCACCTCCAATCAGAGATTTGTTTTAGTTGCCATTCACACCGATCAAGCATTGAAAAAAAGGGGGCTGTTCAGCCCCCTTTTAATTTCTTATCCCAACAACTTCTTCTTTGAAGTGAGTGATATTTTCTTAGGTCTTTGGTGTTCAGGGATAACACTCTCCATCCCAATGTATAGCATTCCATTGGACAGAGCCGCACCCTTGACGACCATGTCATCAGACAAGACAAACTTTCTGATGAAGCTCCTTGCCGCCAGACCTTGGTGAACCAATCCTTCAGAGGCTTCCTGTGGGCTATTGCCGCTGATGGTGAGGTTCTCACCCGCAACCTCGACGTCAATATCTTTTTCATCAAAACCAGCAACGGCCAGCTCAATGGTATATTGATCATCAGAGACCTTACGGATGTTGTAAGGCGGATAATTGGTACTCTGAGATTTCGAATTTGCCAAAAGCGACAAGGCATCAAATGTCCTGTCAAAACCAACAGCAAATGGCGAGATATCTCTCCATACCGAGTCAAATATTGTATTAACCATAATCTACTCCTTTTTTAAGCAAGTTAACTATTAATTCGTAGACCCATTATTGGCGTCTACATGGAAAGATATATGGGTCCTTTTTTAGACTTCAAGTGAGGAGATAAAAAATACTTCTATGCAGTTGGGCTTGGGAAGTAAAACCTTCTCCAGAGACGGATGCCAAGGATCAACGACAGTATCCACAAAATAAATTCAGGCCAGTTGGGGTTGCTGTTGTAGCCAAAAAAGCCCTTCAGGAATACACCAATTCTCCCCTTGTCGTGCAAAAGGTGGGTGTATTTTTCATTCCCACTGAGGTTGTACGAGTAGGAAGCCGGGTTATTGTTTTCACTAAGCTCTGATTTGGGTTGTAAGATGTCCCAAACTCTGGAGATTTCTTGTTTTTCTTCCAAACCTATCCAGTCCAGATGATTGCCCTTGACGATAAATTCTTCTGCCTCATGGGTACCGTAAGCAACCATTCCTGATGCAAAGATAACCAACAACAGGGTAGTGACTTGAAAAAATGAACGAAGATTAACTCGCCTTCCTTGTATCACTACAAAGTAACCGATCAGGATGGCGGTAAGCATGCCAGTAAAAAAGCCAATGTAGGAGAATGTTTGCAAGATAGAAAAGCTACCCATCAAGAAAATTGAAGTTTCAAACCCTTCACGCAAAACTGCAAAAAACACCACTAAAAACACCCCATAACCCGAGGTTGCCATGGCGCGTTGGGTTTGGCCTTCAAGTCCAGCCCGATCACTGACGTGTTTGGAGAGCCAGAATATAACGTACCAGAGGAGTCCAGCGGTGAGGAACATGAACACAGACTCGACCATGGCTTCAATCGAAGCGTTGCCAATTGATACCTTAATGTTATTTAATAAAACCCCAACAATAACACTTGCGATTAATGCAGAAACAACACCGAACCACAATTGCTTAATTTCCCGGTGAAGATTGTTTTTTTCCAAGAGGGTATAGATGATGCCAACAATTAGGCAAGCTTCAAGACTCTCACGAAAAACAATAATAAATTCATTCATGCTTGTAACCTTGTCTTTGTCCAAAAAATAGGAAGGAAAGACCTTAAGAGTCTGGTTTGTGGTAATCCCTTACTGTTATTAATTAGGTAGGTTATTAATAATGATTATCATTTGCAAATGATAATTACTGTCTTTAGACAGTAAATTTAGCCTGATTTGTTATCGAACCGGAAAAAATTTCAAAATTGGGGGTAAGGACTATCCAAAAGCGTTTGAAGTTTTTGAGAAATATCTATCCCAGGTTGGTAGTGTAATATTTTTGGGTTCACAGTGTTGTACATAGTATCCCTCAGTCTTGGAACCCTTCGGGCACTTTTTATAAATGATTCCATTTTGTCGGGTGTAAATTCTTGGCCATGGATACTTCCTGCCGCCCTAGATATTGACTCGTTCATCAGCGTTCCCCCCATGTCGTTGGCGCCGGCATTGAGGCAGCCTTCAGCACCTGCTTGGCCCAGTTTTACCCAACTTGTTTGGATGTTGGTTATGAGTGGATTTAAACTTAATCTTGCAATTGCATGCATCAACAGAACTTCTCTGTAAGTGGGCCCTGGGCGGGCATGCCCCCGTTTGTACATGGGTGACTCCATGCAGACAAAGGGCAGCGGTACAAATTCTGTAATCCCCCCTGTTTTCCTTTGCAAATTACGCAGCTTTAGGAGATGGGTGGCCCAATCAGAAATATTTTCTTGGTGACCAAACATAATGGTTGAAGTGGTATTGATGCCAATTTCATGTGCCGTTGCAATGACTTCCAACCACCTTGCACTGTTGATTTTATCTGGACAGATTTTATCTCTTACCCGATCGTCTAAAATTTCTGCTGCTGTACCAGGCATGGTGTTCAGCCCTGCTTCTTTAAGCATCAATAAGAAATCTTTAACTGTGTAACCCAAAGTCATGGCGCCATGATGGATTTCTAAAGGTGAGAACGCGTGAATGTGAATTTCAGGTATTTTTGCTTTGATTGTCCGGCAAATATCCAAGTAAGTATGCCCAGTAAAATGGGGATGTATTCCACCCTGAAGGCAAACTTCAGTCGCACCTCTTTGCCAGGCTTCCAGTGCTCGGTCTGCAATTTCATCATAAGAAATCAGATAGGGTTTGCCTCTCAAGTTCTCCTTGGTTTTGCCTTTGGAAAAAGCACAGAAGTGACAGGTGTATTTACAGATATTGGTATAATTGATATTTCGTGTGATGACATAACTGACGATATCACCGTTGGTTTTTTGTCTCAGTGCATTGGCATGGTCAAGTATGTAATGCATCTGATGGCCTCTTGTCTCGAACAGTTCGGTAATCTCACTGTGATCAAGTGGTTGGCCTAAGAGTGCTTTTTTCACACTGAGAATGATGGAGGAGTGCGGCGGCAGATGGCTGTTATTAATCCAGTTTTGGGCACGACCGGTTTCAGGAATTTGCAGAGATTCTCCACATCGCCAGAGATTGTGTCTGCCGTAGCCTTCAGAGTCAGAGAGTTCATGAATGGAGCGTTTTAAGCCTAGGTCAAACCAATCTTTTTCTGCGGTGATGTATTCAGGATAAATTGTCAGGCGTTCTTGTAATTTTTTGCCTGCATTGCTTGTTGCCTGCTCTAAAAGTTTCAATTCTGGCCAAGGAGATTCCGGATTTACGTGATCTTGAGTAACCGGTGAAACTCCACCCCAGTCATTAATTCCTGCTCCAATGAGTTCTGGTAGAGCTTTCATATTGAGATTTGGTGGACACTGAATATTCATTCCTGGTCCAAAAATAATCCGAGACATAGCGAGGGTCCACAACAACTCTTCCAATTCAGGAGCCGGTGTATTTCGCATTTTTGTGTCTGCTTTTGGAATAAAATTCTGGACGATAATCTCCTGAATGTGATCGAATTCTAGATGGGTTTCTTTAATTGCCAAGAGACTCTCAATTCGTTCTTGCCTGGTTTCGCCGATGCCAATTAGAATACCTGTAGTCAATGGTACCGAGGCTTTACCAGCAGCTCGAATGGTCATTAGTCTAAGCTCTGGATCCTTATCGGGTGAACCGAAGTGTGGTTGACCTTTTTCACATAATCTTTTTGAAGAAGACTCAAGCATGATCCCCATCGAGGGTGATACTTCCCTAAGCTGACGAATTTGTTCAGTTGTCATTGTTCCGGGGTTTAAGTGGGGCAGAAGACCGGTTTCTTCCAGCACCAATTTTGCCATGTCGTGCAAATAATCCAATGTTGTTTGGTAACCCAAATAGTGGAGATCTTTTTTTGCTATTTGATAGCGTAGTTCAGGTTTCTCGCCAAGCGTGAACAAAGCCTCTTTACACTGTTTTGCCTTACCATCTTGGGCAATTTTCAAAACTTCTTCAGGCCTGAGATAAGGATTGTTTAATTTTCTTGGTACTTTGGCAAAAGTGCAATAATGACAGACATCTCGGCAAAGCATGGTTAATGGTATGAAGACTTTTTTTGAAAAAGTAATAACTTTTTTGCTTTGGTCCCTAAGCAACGATGCCTGTCCCAGTAGTTCTTCAAGTTGGAGAGATTGACCTAAGTCCAGATATTCGTTAGTTTGTTTTCGAGTCGGTTTGACCATTATCTAGTTATAACCTCAAATTTGTTTCATCTCAATGACTAATTTCCAATTACAAATTGTGTCTATTAATAAATGTTGAAAGTTGAGTATGCATGAAGTTGTTTTTGAATTCTTGAAGATCATTCCAAGTATCTAGATCAAGACTAAGGTGTTCAATGTCGACAATTTGTGTGTTGATTTTTTGTGATTCAGCAGCTGCAAGATGTTTGTTAAAGCTATTGATCCCAAATTGGAATTCCAAAGTTGTTGGAAGGTCTAGAATAAGTGCATTGGTTCCACTGTCTTTGTGCGCTTTGATAATAGACAAACCACCTTGATGCTGAGTTATGAAATTTGCCACATCTTTATCCTGAACAAATGGGAGATCAACAGATAAATACAGCACACTCTCTACTCCTTGACTCTGAATCCAGTTGACAGCATGGGCTATTTTTTCTTTCAATTGCTTTACTTCAGGGTCTTTGAGAATAGTTATTTTTGGATTTTCAAATGACTTTAACCATTCAATTTCGTTGCTCAACACAACTATTTTTTCAATGCTTTCGATAGGGTACAGTGCTTCGAAAACCTGGGTAGCTAAAATCTGCGTTATTTCCCTGCGTTGATCGCGGTCAAGATAATCTGAAAGCCTTGATAGTGACTCGGTGAAATCATTGATTGGGATCAAGGCCCACATTAGAGACTGTCTTTTTTTACGCTGATCATTTGGCTAAATTCAACCACATCTTGGGCTAGCTGAATTTTATCTGAATCGCAGTTCATGACGGTATTTGTTACTTGAACTGCAATCCCCATGGACTGCATTTTAGATGACATAATTTTATCTTTATGATCAATCACCAAACCATCAATCAATGGATGATAGTGTTCAGCTATACCCATGACCGACACAGGGATATCCATTTCATGCATGATCTTTGCTGTTGGTCCTCTCAGCGCCTTCCCACCAACGATTGGCGAAACCGCGACCACAGGTATCGACGATGATTCAATGAATGATTTAATTTCCTTAATTGAAAGAATCGGGTCAATGCTTAAATATGGGTTTGAAGGGCAAACAATTATGGCTTTGAAACCATTGTCCTTTATCACGGTTTTGAGTTCGGGTGAAATGGAAGCTTCGGTACTGCCATTAAAGGAAATGTTTCTGATACAAGGCTTGGATTGATGTTTTACAAAGTATTCCTGGAACGATAAATGACCGATGTCTGATTCAATGATGGTTTGAACTGGATCATCGCTCATAGGCAAGATACGGCTGTTTACACCAAATTTTTGAGCAATATGTTGCGTGATTTCAGTAAGGCTTGTTCCTTTCTTTCTTTGCTCATTTCGGTAAAGATGCAATGCCAGATCTTTATCGCCAATCTGAAACCAATTCTCGATTCCAAATTGTCCTAATGTGGAGTGCGTATGCCAAGTTTCATCAGCTCTTCCCCAGCCCCTTTCTGGATCATTGACTCCAGCAAGGGTGTATATCAAGGTGTCAGAATCTGGAGAGATATACAAACCATGGTGAATAAAATCATCACCTGTATTTGCAATGATGGTCAGTGTGTTTTTCGCAGTGATATTATCCAGGCCCCAGCTCAATTTTGCCCCACCTACGCCGCCACTTAAGGCAAGAATGTTTTCCCCACTCATAGTCAGCGAAACAAATCTTCTTTCTTCGGGCGGATAAGGTCTTGGATGGAATCTTCACTGGACGGTGCTTCTAATCCTTTAATCACCACTACAGGAGTCGCTTCGTTTGCCTCGCCCATTGCCAAGGAGGCAGCTGCGGCTAACTGATCTGCCCAGGCAATGCATGTAACTTGCAATTCTCGGTCAAATAAATCTTTGGCTTTGAATCTTAGATCCATTAGTGTTTTAACCCCAGCAGAACCAATTGCATGACCAATAGTACCCACCCGCCAGGCTCTGCCTATGCTGTCTGTGATAATTACACCAACACTAATGCCAGTACTTTCTTTAATGTGGTTCCTAATTTTCATAGCAGATTCATCAGGGTTGAGTGGCAGCAGTAAGGCAACGTCCTCGTTGTTTTTTGATTCTATATTGGATCGATCTACACCAGCATTGGCTAAAATATGGCCCAAACGGTGCTCGACAATAATGACCCCATCACTCACCCGTATAACCTCGTTTGATTCTTGGAGAATCAATTCAACCAATCTTGGATCCTTGTTTGCTTGAGTGGCTATATTGAATGCATTTTGAGACGGCTGAACATCGGACAGATTGATCAAACGTCCTTCTGCTTTAGAGACAATTTTTTGTGCAACTGCGACTACATCGTTAGTCTCAATGGTGATGCCATTTAAAGCTAAGCAAGCTAAGATCAATTCTCCGAGATCATCATCCTTTTCAATCAATGGCAAGCCCATGGGAGCAGTTAAAGATATTGAAGGTGGTTTTGACTTGAAATGCATGGCAATCAGGGAGTGTTGTGGCAGAACCTATATCAGTGAGATGTGATCTTAATGCCTGAGGATTTACGCTTGTATTTCTTGTTAATCGCAATAAGAATTGATGTTACTGCTTCCGCAGCTGCGGAATTTTCCAATGGACCAGCGTGCCACGATCGCAAACCTAGATCTTCGATAAGTTTCGTGACAAGATTAACTGCTTCCTCGTCATTCCCAGAAATTAAAACCTCCGCATCAATGCTGTCCTCAGAACTTAGCAAATGTGACCCAATGTTTTGCAATGCAGCGATTACGGTAACTCCACCCCCCAAGATATTTTGGGCCTCAATGGCTGCTGAACCCGCCTTGGGCAGAGAAACTTTTGTCACTTCTTTTTGGAAGGGCACAGTGGTATCAACAAGTATTTTCCCTTGCATGAATTTTTTCACGGCTTTCAAGGTCGTTGCATGACTAATATAGGGTACGGTTATTACTCCAAGGTCACAGAGTTTTGCAGCTTCTGCCAACTCGAATCCCTCTATTGATTTTACATCTAATTCTTTCCGCATAGAGCGAGCAATATGGGTTGCTTTTTCTTTGGATCGAGAGCCAATGATGATGTCGTAACCCTTTTTCGCCCATTTTTTTGCGAGGGCAGAACCCAAATCTCCGGTTCCACCGAAAATCGCAATTTTGGGCTTCTCCCTAGGCATCTGCATCCTCGCCTGGCAAAACACGGACGGCTCCATCTGAAGCAGAAGAGGCCATCATTGCGTATGCTCGCAGCGCTTGACTCACCTTTCGTTTTCGATTTGAAGGTTTCCAAGCACTAGACCCAGTTTCATCCATAGCAGTTCTTCTTTTGACAAGATCTTCTGGTAAAAGATTTACATTGATTTTCCTGTTGGGGATATCAATATCAATAACGTCCCCATTTTTTATCAGTCCAATGGCTCCTCCGGAAGCTGCTTCTGGTGAAATATGCCCAATTGAAAGACCAGATGTTCCGCCAGAGAATCTGCCATCGGTAATCAGGGCACATTTTTTCCCTAGACCCTTTGCTTTCAAGTAACTGGTTGGGTAGAGCATTTCTTGCATGCCTGGACCACCTCTTGGTCCTTCGTATCGTATTACGATCACTTCACCTGCTTTAACTTGGTTGCTCAAAATACCATCAATGGCATCGTCTTGACTTTCAAATATGTGCGCTGGGCCACTAAAAACCAAACTGCTTTCATCAACGCCAGCAGTTTTCACTATGCAGCCATCCAAGGCAATGTTGCCCTTGAGGACTGCTAAGCCTCCATCATGACTATATGCGTGATCAATTTCACGAATGCAACCCTGATTTCGGTCTAGATCCAAGGTATCGTAACGTTTGTTTTGAGAAAACGCTTCGGTCGTGGGGATCATTCCAGGTGCGGCTGAATAAAATTCCAGTACCTGTTTATGAGGATTTCTATTGATATCCCACTTGTCGATAGCTGCTTTCAACGTTTTACTGTGAATAGTGCTAGTGTCTACGTTAAGTAATTTCCCTTTTTCAAGCTCACCTAGAATAGCCATCACTCCTCCTGCACGATGCACGTCTTCCATGTGGTAGTGGCTGCTTGGTGCTACTTTGCAAAGATTGGGAACACGTCTAGACAGGCGATCAATATCTTTCATGGAAAAGTCAAGATTTGCCTCTTTAGCAGCTGCTAGGATGTGCAAGACGGTATTGGTAGAACCACCCATGGCAATGTCCAGAGTCATTGCATTTTCAAATGCTTTTTTACCAGCGATCTTTCGTGGAAGAACCTCTGTGTTGTCCTCTTCATAATAATCTTTTGCTAATTTAACAATCAGTTTCCCTGCATCCATAAATAACTTTTTCCTGTCAATGTGAGTTGCCAGCACGCTCCCGTTACCGGGTAATGCAAGACCCAGGGCTTCCATCAAGCAGTTCATTGAATTGGCAGTAAACATGCCCGAGCAAGACCCACAGGTTGGACAGGCAGATCGTTCAATTGCAAGCAGATCTTCATCGGAAATAGAATCGTCCCCTGCAGAGCCCATCGCATCAATTAAATCCAATGTGGTTTCCACGCCCTTAACCTTACTTTTTCCTGCTTCCATGGGACCACCGGAGACAAAGATGGTTGGAATATTCAACCGCATTGCTGCCATTAACATACCGGGCGTGATCTTGTCACAATTGGACAGACAAACCATTGCATCTGCACAGTGAGCATTGACCATGTATTCGACTGAATCAGCTATTAATTCTCGGGAAGGTAAGCTGTAGAGCATTCCTGGGTGTCCCATAGCAATTCCATCATCAACTGCAATGGTATTAAATTCTTTGGCAACTCCACCATGAGCTTGGATTTCCTTTACTACCATTTGTCCTAAATCTTTGAGATGAATATGTCCCGGTACAAACTGGGTAAATGAGTTTGAAATGGCAATGATTGGCTTGCCAAAATCATCATCGGTCATCCCTGTAGCACGCCAAAGAGCCCGAGCACCAGCCATATTTCTTCCATGGGTTGAGGTTTTTGATCTGTATTCAGGCATCTCTTTTTTCAATCCTTTTAATGGGAAATTTTGTTTGGATATTATTATCTCATTTATTGCTAATAATTCTAATTCTCATGGTACAGTAGTGTCAGAAAATTATTGATTTTTGCTTGTTACTGCCTGAATTTTTAACTGGTATTTATCTGAATTTAGTATGAGTGAACAGAAAAGAACAGCCAAGGTAGTTGATATGAATTCATCGCTACAAAAATACTTTGAACAGGAATGGAAGATCGAATTAAATGAATGGCTTGAGTCTCTTGATTCCATCAAACGAAGTTACGGCAACAAACAAGTCAAAGAGCTCTTAAGATCCTTGCAAAACCACGCTCTAAGCAGCGGTATCAATCTTGGTGAGGCGACCCTAAATACACCCTATCGTAATACAATTCATGTGAGTGAACAGCCAAATTACCCAGGTGATATTCAGATAGAACAAAGAATCGAAAACATCGTCCGCTGGAATGCTACGGCGATGGTGCTGCAAGCCTATGACAGCGGCTCTGGAGTTGGCGGACATATTGCCACCTATGCCTCAGCAGCAACCTTCATGGAAGTGATGTTGAATCACTTTGTTCGCTCAAGAACCGATGATTATCAGGGTGATATGTTTAATATCCAAGCTCATGCCTCTCCCGGTATTTATTCAAGAGCTTTTTTAGAAGGGCGTCTAACCCTTGAAGAGTTGGCTAATTTCAGAAGAGAATTACAACCCGGTGGCGGCTTACCATCCTATCCCCATCCAAGGAGAAGACCGAATTTATGGCCAAGTCCATCTGCATCAATGGGGCTGAGTGGCGTTTCTTCAATCTACTATGCGAGGTTTGCAAAATATCTTGAAAATAGGGGTTTAACCAACAAAAAAGGAGGCAAAATATGGGCTATTCTTGGCGACGGTGAGATGGACGAACCCGAATCCCTGGGCACTATCAATATTGCCTCAAGAGAGCGATTGGATAATCTCATCTTTGTCATTAATTGCAATTTACAACGCCTTGATGGACCGGTTAGAGGCAACGGTAAAATCATCCAAGAACTTGAAGCAATTTTTAGGGGCTCGCAATGGAATGTATTGAAGGTGATTTGGGGCTCAGAGTGGGATCCTTTGTTTGCTATTGACCACCACGATGTAATGCAAAAAAGAATGGATGAAGTTTTGGACGGTGAATACCAAATGTATTCAGTGATATCAGGTGCAGAACAACGTAATCACTGGTCCAAAGACAATCCTGAGCTAAAGGAAATTATGTCTGGACTGAGCGATGAGGAGATTAAAAACATCAAACGCGGTGGATTTGATCGAAAAAAACTATATGCAGCTTTTGATAGGGCTGTGAACACCAAAGGCAAGCCCACCGTAATTCTAGTTAAAACCTTGAAAGGCTATGGTTTAGGTGAGAGGGCGGAAGGGACGAATATCACCCACCAAAAAAAGCAAATGTCCGATAAGGAACGATTGGAGATTGCACAACGGTTGAATATACCGCTCAGTGAAAAAGCAATTAAAAAGGCACAATTTTACGTTCCTGATCCAGACTCAGAAGAGATGCAATATCTAAAAGACCAACGGCGTAAGCTTGGAGGATATCAACCCATAAGATTTACCGATTGCAAGTCTATCAAAACCCCTAGCATTGAAATTTTTCAGGATTTCTTAGACGGTGTTGACCGCTCTATTTCTACCACACTGTCTTTGGTAAGGATGATTTCAAAACTCCTCAGAGATAAAGAATTGGGAAAATATTTAGTTCCAATCGTTCCAGATGAGGCGAGAACGTTTGGAATGGATGGGTTGTTCCCACAGGCAGGAATCTATTCATCTGAAGGGCAGAATTATGAACCGGTTGATGCTGGAACGATTTCACCTTATAAGGAAGCAAAGGATGGGCAAATTCTTCAAGAAGGCATTTGTGAAGCAGGGGCAATGGCATCTTTTATGGCTGCTGGTACTGCTTATTCTCATTTTCAATTACCAATGATTCCGTTTTATATTTTTTATTCAATCTTTGGGCTGCAACGGGTTGGTGACATGGTCTGGGCCTGTGGTGATGCATTGTCACGTGGTTTCCTGATCGGTGGTACGGCAGGCAGGACAACACTGAACGGTGAAGGGGTCCAGCACCAGGATGGTCATTCACATGTTTTGGCTGCAACCGTACCTAATTTGATGACCTACGATCCAAGTTTTGCTTATGAGCTGGCCATAATCATTCGAGAAGGCATTCGCAGGATGTATGAGGAGCAAGAAGAAATTTTTTACTATATAACTGTTTACAATGAAAATTACACTCATCCCAAGATGCCACAAGGAGTTGAAGAAGGAATTTTGAAAGGAATTTATTGTTTTAACAGAGGTCCAGAAGCTTTAAAGAAAAAATACAAAGGCGACCCGGTTCACCTTTTGGGTAGTGGCAGCATTATGCAGCAGGTTATCAATGCACAAAAAGCATTAATTGACCAGGGCATACCAACCGATGTTTGGAGTGTCACCAGCTATAATTTACTGCATAAAGACTATGTTGATTGCCAGAAATCAGACGCAGACCCTTTTCTAGTTCAAGCATTAAAAAATGAGTCAGGTCATTTTATCGCCGTTAGCGACTACATGAGGTTGCTTCCTGACAGCCTTGCCCATCTGTTTCCTGGCAACTTTACCTCACTTGGAACCGATGGATACGGTCTCAGTGAATCGAGGGAGGAACTGAGAAATTATTTTGGTATCAGTACAGAATCTATTGTTAACAAGGTTGTTGAAATTACTAAGTAATCGCTTTAATTTCTAGGTGCCCCGATCTATTTTTTCAATTCATCAGCAATTCTTTTAATGTGCTCCGGTCTTGTGGTGCAGCAACCGCCAACCACGTACGCGCCCTGATCAATCCAAATTTTAGCTTCTTTTGCATATTCCTCAGGTGAAATGGGTACGGTATTTGCATAGTGATTTACATCGATATCTTCAGTTTCTCCCAGGTCTTGAATTGATTTTTGCTCTTTGAGTTTTCTAGAGTTTGCATAGACTCCAAAATCCTTTGCTTTTTTAAGTGCCGCTATGTTTTTTGTAGCCAAATCAGCAGCACAACAGTTGACTAACTGGCATTCGACGTCCAATTGATTGGCTGCCAATACGGCGTCTTTTAATTTTTCTCCACTGGGTAATATGTCTCCTGAAATGCCTCTGTTGGTCCAGCTCAACCAAACACGGTCACTAAATTCTAAGGCGTTCTTAGCCGCATTGAGGCCTTCCCTAATGGAGCCCATTGTTTCACATAGAATCAAGTCTACTTTTTGCTGGATGATTGATCCAAGGTTTGAATAATAATCATCAAGTACTTCGTTGCTAGGGGTAAGATCTGGACGAAAACTGGTCTCTATGGGCGGAAAGGATCCCGCTATTAGAACTTCAGGAAACCCTTGTCTCGACTCTTCAGCTAAGGTAACTGCCAATCTAGTTAGGCTTTCAAATTGGTTTTCAATACCCTCTCTTTTAAGTATGTTGGGTGTGACGTAGTAATTGTTGGTGATGATCACATTACAGCCGGCTTTAATATTATCTTTGTGAATTTCAACCACTCCATTGGGAGATTTGATGAGTGCTGAGACCGACCAAATGGAAGTTTTCCAATCAGGGACTTCAAATCCCCGCTGTTGCAGTTCATCACCCATGCCACTGTCTAAAAGGTATTTCATAGTGCAAGTATCAAATTGAGTCCTTACCGGTCTCCTTCTAATCGAGAGATAGTATAAATTGAAAGACCTGTCAAATATTGAATTTCCCGATGTGTGTAGCCCTGATCTAATAGGTGTATCACCAATGGTGTTTCATCAGAATACTGTTCAGGTGTTAAGTCTATATTTTTTTGATTGCCATTGACGTAGTTATTATTCTTCATTTTATGATTCCTTGTTTCCTCTCTTTACTGTTATTGAATGCAAAAAAAACTTGCCAGCATTTGCTAAACAAGTTCTCTGAGCAAGAAGAGATCCTCTTTAGCGGTATTTATTAAGCACCCGCAAGCCGGTACAAATCGGTGCTATATTTTGAAATATTAACTGCAATCAAGAAATAATCAAGTATTAATTCTGCTATAGATATTACCTCAGGAAATAATCAAAAACTTATTTTAGGAGATTTATTCCGCTGATAATAATAAATGTACAAAATTTCTAATACCCCTGCAGAATTGATTATGAATAAAAAGAGAAACCATCCAAGTTGACGGTTTCTGGCGGCCTTCCACAGGGCAAGAGCTTTCCAAGTTATAGACCAAACGATCAGAGGAATTAGCCAATAATATAGTAGGGGGGGTTCTAGCATTTTCGATTATTTTTTTTGTTGCTCTCTCTTTTTTCTGAGTTGCCTGAAGGTTAGTGTACGCCAGAATCTTCTCGTCAGTCTAACTAGTTTATCCATTTTACTCGACGAGTAATAGACAAGGTCATCTTCTTCAATCCGATCGTATTGTCTGGAATATTTGTGTTTAATCCAGGCATTAAGGTCCGTTTGTTTGGAGAAATTATAGAGCCAGCGTTTAATGAATTGATCTTTGGGATTAAGAGTCATAGCCGTACCAAAATCAATCAAATAAGGTTGGTTATTCTCCCCAATTAAAATGTTATCTTTTCGTTTCAAATCCCCATGACTGACTCCACCTGCATGGATGGTTAAAATAAGGGTGAGCAGATCTGCAAAAAACTGGTCTCGACCCTCAAGAGTTCGTTCTTTTTCCCGGTAAGAATGTCCATCGATGTATTCAAGGATTAGACTGCCATCGTCACTCAATCCATAGCATTTAGGAATGCCTGTTATACCTTTCAATCTTTGGTAGATTTTGTATTCATGATTGATGAAATATTGGCTTATACGTCCTGCTAAGGGGCTTGCTTGGTTGGTTTTTTTAACTAAAAAAGATTGCCCATCCACATCCATTTGAAATGCAATTCCTTGGTGACCTTGATTGATTAGTTGCACCAAATCATTGTCTTCGTTTGAGCGAAGACTATGGTTAATTTTTTTCAAAATCTCTTCTGATAATTTGGTCTTGGATGCCATTACAATTTGTTGGCCAGGAGTATCAACCAGAACAAGACAAAGACAAAAATTGCTGGTTCATAATTTTCTTTCAGGCTTTTTTCCCAGGACCATCGGGTAAGATTTAAACTATTGAACTTAAGTTTAGGCATTAAGGCAGGTGTTTGTTTGGCCCAAGAATCCCAAGTTTCAGGAAACAGTGATTTTAATTTTCGATCCTCGTACTCAATTGCAGGTGGGTAGTAAAACCAAAAAAAGATTGTTGAGATCACAAAAGCCCAGAGAAAGCCGGTAGCAAAAGACATGCCAATGAGAATAAAGATATTCCCTGTGTACAAAGGATGTCTGACATAGGCATAAGGGCCTGTTGTGGACAGTTCCTTGTTCTTTAATACAAATCCTGAGGCATACAAACGGGTAAGCAAACCGTCCAAAACAAACAAACATCCAAGAATAAACAGATACAGAGTGGGCTCGGCAACGACAGTGAAAAGTATGACTAATATTACTCCGATGCTTTGTCTTGAAAATTCATGGTATCGAAGCTCTCGAATAAAATATTGGATTCCTGTTAATTCCTCGAGTCCCTTGGTTCGGTGTGACACTGTTCTAGGATGCTCCACTCCGTTTTTGATTGATCATTTCAACGAAAGATTGATTGATCTCGGTAATACCTTGCTTTTTTGCTTCTGCAATGATTCCTTTTAAGGCGGTCTTAACAAAGACTTTTGGGATACCGGTTAACTGTTTGCAAGCATTCTCAGTAAATGTTACTTCTGTATCAATTCTATTGGCGATGTACATCACGGCATCGTGCTGGGCGCCTTTTCCCTCTGGGGTTGGTAACCAAAAAGCTTTTTTATGTTTCGCAAACCAGAATTGGTTGGCATTTCTAAATCCAAAAGTAATAGGCATATTTGGTATTTTCATATCATCGCCTAAATCTAAATTCTTTCTCCATTGCTCCCGTAAAAAGATATGATTAATTTTAAGTAAAAGGTACTCAGTATCTTCAGTTCCTTTATAGTAGAAATCTTCAGGGTTATCATTTAATTCACATTCACAAACTTGAAATGCATTCTTGATTACTTTTGGCCTATCTGGGTCTGCTCGATAAGCAATAGTCGGAGTTTCTTCAAGTTCAAAAGGGCAATCTTTCATTTTATCTTCGGGTTCTTGACCTGGGTAGCCTAGATCTACTATAGGTTTAATTTTGCTGTGATCATATTCCACCCAATTCATCGCACACTTTTTGACTCTTTTTAAGTGAGTTGAAGTATTTGATCCTCTTCTCGAGATAACAATCCATTCTCTTCTGTTAATTACACCAAATGGGAAAGAAAGTTGATAAGGTCCGATAGTTGTTATGCCTTTTTCACTCACAGTTGTAATAAGAGCAAAAGAACTCAGGAAATAAGCACTGGATTGATACCAGTTGTCGTGCATCGGGCTTTCAGCCCAATTATCATGTGGTTTTTTCTTGAAAAAATTCAGCAATGGTGCATCTCCTTTTCGTTAGCCAAGATTCTAACCGTTTTATCTTTGAAGTAAAAATGCTAATTTACAATTATTGACATCAATCAAAATAGGTGTGGCAAGTGAGAATCCGGGATTGTGTATTCTTTCTGTGTCTGATATTGACACAGACTTTGTGTTTTGCATCAGAGCTCAGCTCTGAAGCTTTGGATAATGCAGATTACATTAGCGGCAAAACCACCTTTCAACAACGATGCAGTGCTTGCCACACATTGGCAGAAAACAGTGCCAATCTTGTTGGCCCAAATCTGTGGCATATCTTTGACCAAACCATCGGCAAAGTAACGGGTTTTTCTTATTCTGAAGGCATGAAGGAATCTGAACTGATTTGGACACCGGATCTCATGGAAAATTTTCTTCAGGACCCTCAAAAATTATTCCCAGATACAAGAATGTTCATCCCGGAACCGGTGCCTGCAAATTTTATGACCGACTTGATTGCTTTTGTCATGTTTGAAACCGACGCGGCTGATAAGCCCAAGATCGAGAAACCACAGCCGAGCCAATTGGTTAATTCAGAACTCCCACTGTCCGATCGATTTCCTAGTTTCTGGAATCATTTAATGACCAACACTACCCATTACCGTTTGGTAGCGGCTGAAGGCGAACTGGAGTTTGATGCCTACTTCAATACCAACGGCTCCGTTGGAACCAGTCTTAAAGGTGTGCAAGGTTTTTGGCATGTTAATGAAAAGGATATGTTTTGTTACGCACTCTATGGACTACCAACATTGATAGAAGAATTTGTTGAGTGCTTTCCTGTTGCTGCGATGGCTATTCCACGCTTTGCCAGAGAACTTTGGCGTTCTGAGCCGCAACAAGGGGTAAAGCTGTACGGTGGTATTTTGCCGGGAAGACCGTAGTACTAAAACAAGTTATAATTAAATTATGATTAATTTGGTGAAACTCAGTGACTCGCTGGTGGGCAAGGTGAGGGGCAATCCCGTAGCCATCAGCTTGTTTAAAGAGACAATCCCTGAGTCCTACCAACAGCAAAAAGTGGTTCCCTGTTCCATTGTTCGTCATGCCATGGACTATGGGGAAATTGTTTCCTTTGATCAACACCATCACGATTGCACCACCGGTGTTTACACTGCCGGAGTGGATCCAGGCACAGAGGAGATCAGGAATGGGCAGTATTTGGCAAGAAATATTCCCTCATACACTGATTTGGGTGCTGAGAAAATCAAGACAGGCGACTATGTTTTACCTCAAAATACGGTGGTTGGAATTGGCGCTGCACCACTTGCTAATGTCCCCGAAGGTATCCACGTAGACTGGGTGGTTGTGGTTTGTACTCCACATTGGGCAAACTTTATCGGTGGGGCACGAACCGTCTTAGATGGAACCCCGCCCCGAGGTTCCTGTGGCTCTTCTTTCTGTAGCGATCTCTTTGCCATACCTTGGCACGATGACAATGTCGTAATCACCCCTGGGGATTTGGGTGGTCGAATGAACAATCGCCTTAAACCCGAAGAGATGTTTGTGGTTGTACCCAACCAATATCTTGAAAGTTTGCTCAACATCATGACTTCCACCCCCGATGCAAGGGCAGTATTGGAGGCAACCAAACCTGAGGATTCTGAGTACTGGGAAAAACGCAAACGATCCAAACGTGCAAAACAAGCTAAGGCATCAAAGCCTTCTCAAGACAGTTTAGATGAAAAGTTAAGCATGCACTGGGAGCAAGAAGCGAAAAACCTCATTGCCATGACGCCTCCTGGCATCATAGAAATGGCGATAAACAATGTGGAAGACTTTGCCAGAGACATGGGCGTGGATCGTATTACCAAAACCGTGGTACTGGATCAGATGAAAAGTATTGGCATGGATCCCTCAATGCTCAATTAAACTATTCATGAAAGACAAAATTTGCCTAATCACTGGGACAGCCAGTGGCATGGGAAGAATTGCTGCCAAATCACTGGCTGAAAAAGGCGCTACCCTAATCTTGGTGGATTTTGACACTGAAAATGGTCTCGCCGCTCGAGATGAAATTATCGAAGCCACTGGTAACAACTCAATTGAATACATTGACTGCGATGTGTCTTCCTTTTCGCAACTGCATCGTTTATCCCACCACATTCACGAGCATTATTCACGTTTAGATGTCTTGATCAACAACGCAGGCATCACCGAGTCGATGAGAAGAGAAAACGAAGACGGGTTTGAGATGACATTAGCAACCAATTTCCTAGGACCATTTTTACTGACCCATCTTTTGCTTGATTTGCTGCAAGCGGCAGCGCCATCAAGGATTATTAATATCTCTTCGGATGCTCATAGGATGGTTAAGGAATTTGATTTTGATGATATCAACAATAGAAAACGCTGGAATAAAATAAATCATGGAACTGGATTCCAAGCGTATGCACGTTCAAAAGCTTGCCTGAATGCATTCTCTTTTCGACTTGCTAAAAACCTGGAAGAAACCGGGATATCGGTTTATGCCGTTTCACCGGGATATTTTATTAATACCAATGCTCATCGTCATATGCGAGGAGCTTACGGGCTTTTAGTGAAAATAATTCGTCCTTTTCTTCAATCAGCAGACAGAGGTGCTTTGAATCACATAGTGATGGCATCGGAAGAGAAATACCAAAACCAAACAGGATTATACTGGGAGCATGGGGAAACCAAAGACGCGTCAGCTTTTTCCTACGACCCTGTTTTCATTAACTTCGTTTGGAAGTATGCTTGTGATGCAACAAAGATTAGTGGGTGATCTGGGTTGATTTAATGAATCAAGAAAAAAGAAAATTCTTAGTTAACAAAGCTAAAATCTCGAAACTGCGACTTTTATTTGTATTGCTAATAGCATTTACCTTAATTGCTTCTTGCGACAATAATCCTCCATCAATGGAGCCTGAATTGATTGTCTTTAATGCCGATATCCGAACCGTTGATCAAAATCAGAATCGGGCCGAAGCTTTTGCAATTAAGGACGGACGCTTTGTTGCCGTGGGCAATAATGAAGACGTGCTAGATCTTAAAGGCACAACCACAGAATCCATCAATGCAAATGGGGCTACCATAGTCCCAGGCTTTATAGATAGCCATACTCATTTGTCTTCAGGCTCTAAAATTGTCACCGGAATTAACTTAACTGGCATCAGAGAAAAATCCGTTTGGCTGGAAATGATTGCAGAAAGGGTTAAGACAATGGAACCCGGCGAATGGTTATTGGGTGGTCGCTGGGATTATACTTTTGAGAATAAAGGTCTACCAACCCGTTGGGAATTAGATAACGTGTCTCCGAATAATCCAATTGCGCTTTCAGACATTGATGGACACTCCATGTGGGTAAATTCTTTGGCTATTGAAAAAGCTAATATAAGAGCGAATTCAGAAGTCCCACTAGGTGGACAAATACTTGTTAATGAGTCATCCGGTGAACCAAATGGAATTCTGCTTGAAGGTGCAATGCAGCTCATTTGGGATGCTCCAACTTATATTAGAGATTCAGATCTGTCCAGAGATAAGATAGAGCAGGTTTTGGATTATGCCAACTCATTCGGCATTACTGGTGTCCATGATATGTCCAGTCGTATTGAATTAGAAAAATATAAAGATTTGGCAATTAACAAGAAATTATTCTTAAGGGTTTTCTGGGGAGAGATGTCAAAATTTACCCAAGAAGACGATAACACTAATAATCAAAAACTCATCAATCAACTCATCAGGGAGTATAAATTTCATGATCAAGATGTCGGACCCTTGATTGAATATGGATTTATTAAATATGTGATTGATGGAGTGCTATCCACTCATACAGCAGCATTGATAGACCCCTATTCTGATCGACCTGAGATTGTCGGAGAGCCATTCTATATCCAGGGAGAGATAAATCGGTTAGTTAAACGTGCTAATAGCCTTGGAATGCCAGTGGCAATTCATGCTATCGGTGATAGAGGGGTTAAGATGGCTTTAAATGCATTTGAGTACAGTGGCAATACGTCTTTAGCCAACCGGATTGAGCATATTGAAATTATTGAACCTAGTGATATAGATAGATTTAAGAAGCTGAATGTCACAGCCTCAATGCAGCCCAATCACGGAACAGGAGTAATTGGTAAATACATAACTCCTAGAGTGGGTTTAGAAAGAGAGAAATATGCTTATGTGTGGAATGATTTTCTAAGATCTGAGGTTCGTTTAGCACTGAGCAGCGATTTTGCGACTTCTCCTTTTTCACCTCTGGTTCAATTGGCAGATGCGGTCTTCAGAGAAAGCCCAAGTGGCTTGTATGAAGGTCCATGGTATCCTCAGCAGGCACTTAGTTTTGAGCAGGCCTTGTATGCCTATACACAAGTTGGTGCAGATCTAGCAGGGTGGGGAGATCAAATTGGTAGCATCAGTGTTGGAAAATGGGCTGATTTCGTAGTCCTAGATGGTGCACTCAACGATCCTGTAGGCCGTGAACTCAAACAACGCAGTGTTGCAGCAACATATTTAGCTGGGCGTAAAGTTTTCTCAGCAGACGATTAAATCAAAAGGAACAAAGATATTTCAAATCTAGACACAATTGTTTTAACGACGGCTCCAACAGTGGCCAATAGAGAGATTGATCACGAAATAGAAGTGATTACGGCTGAATGTGTTTTTGGCATGAATATATTTAGGGATCTTTTTGCTGGCATTCGCGACATATTTGGTGGCAGGAGTAAAGCCAGCCAAAAAGTCTTGAGAGATGCCCGACAAACTTGTTTACACGAATTGAAATTAGAAGCTAATGAACTTGGTGCTGATGCAATAATTGGCATTGACCTCGACTACCAAGAATTCTCAGGTAAGGGTAAAGGCATGCTGTTTTTAGTTGCTTCTGGAACAGCCGTTAAATTAAAGTCAGAACGATAACCTAGAGTAAGACCTTTTTAATATCCAAACTCAGTTCCTCTGGGTTTGCTGTGGGCTTGAAGGATGCGACCAATTGGCCATCAGGATTGGTCAAAAATATGCCAGCGGTGTGATTCATCTCATAAAGATAATTCTCCCCGTCGTTGTCACCGACTTTTTGGAAATAGACGCTTAATTTAGAGGTTATTTTTTTTATTTCATCAAGGCTACCGGTCACACCGATAAACTCAGGGTTAAAAGAAGCCAGATATTTTTTCAATGTTTCTGGTGTGTCTCTCTCCGGGTCAATGGAAATAAAAACAACTTGCGGTGGCTGACTGAGAGCTGTGTCTTGGTCAAGCAGTTTATAAATTTCAGCCAATTTGTAAACCGTGGTTGGACAAACGTCAGGACATGAACTGTAGCCGAAAAATACTAGAGACCATTTTTTCTTGAGATTTTCATATTGAAATGGTTTCCCTCTATGATCCACAAGATCAAACGCAAGCAGCTCCATGGGTTGTGCGAGAGCCTTTCCAGTTTCCAAGATAGGACTTTTACTAATAAAAGTGGGTAAGTTTACTGCCAAACCATAGGCAGCAATAACCACAAGGACAAGGAACCCCATTAATAATTGCGTTTTTTTATTCATGGAGATTACATTTGAATTGGCGCATCTTCTGAATCTAGACTCTGGGCCCACAAATTACTGCGACTGGGTTGAATTCAGGAAAGAAGATTGGCGAAAGGTAACCCCAGCCGTTGAAGACAATAAGGATAAGGAATGGAATCATGACGATTGCCGCTATAACGAAAAAATATTTTTTGTCTTCATTCATTTTTTAAAATCAGCTTATTTTACAATTTTTTTACCTCAATAAAAACGTTTGGGACGAAAATCAGTCAGCAAATTTGTTTCTGTTCCGTCAAGTAATTCCATTGCAACCAACTCCCCAATGATAGGGGCAAGAGTAACCCCACTGTGCATGGTTGCAAGATAAGCTCCGGGGATATTTTTGACATGGCCCACAACAGGCCTTTCATCGTGTGGTAAAGGTCTCCAACCAATCACAACTTGTTCCAATTCAATCGTTTCCAACTGGGGTATAAATTTTTGTGCAATAGCCAGAATACGTCCGCCATGCTGCATTTCAAATGCTGCACTAGGAAACGATTCAGGTTTCATGGCAAGGCGGTTCAGATGAGATATGGGCGCACCTGCTTGTTCACCAATAACCACTTTGCCGTCGTGTTGTTGATGGATGTGCACGCCCGGCGCTACAATCACCCGATCAATAACTTTTTTCATTGGTTGGGTTCTGAGAATAATTCCCGGTCGGGAAATTTTGAGGACGTTTATCTTGAGCAATTCATCAGTATCAACACCACAAGCAAAAACTACCTGATCGGTCTCAATTTCCCCAACAGATGTCCTAACAGCAACGATTTTATTTCCAACGACCTTTAAACTTTTATAAGTTACAGGGTAGAGAACTTTACTCCCTAAACTGATGGTTTTTCTGAGGAATATGTCGACAACCCCAACTGCGTCAACAGCACCATCTAGTTTTGAGAAAGCAATACTAGCATTTTTGTCAAACTCCACGTTGGGCTCAAGCTCATGTGCTTGTTCCCCACTGATCATTTGAACGGGAACACCATAACCTTGTTGAATCTCTATTTCTTGTACAAGCATTTTTTGATTCTCTTGCGATGTAAACCACTCCAAAGAACCACCCCAACGAACATCAATATCAATTTCAGTCTCCAGTCTGTGATAGGCGAGTAAACTGAGTTGGGATAGATGATGATAGCTGTATGGTTTTTTTGGATAAGAGGCATTGATCCAAGCAAAAGATCTGCCACTCGCATGGGCTGCCGGTCGGTCGCGTTCAATAAGGGTGACTTCAGCTCCCATTTTTGTCAGATGATAAGCAATTGAAGAGCCAACAATTCCAGCACCTACCACCACAATACGATCTCCACTGACCAGTGCTTTTAAACCTGAATTGTAAGCTATGGCAACACTGCCCAATAGTTTTGTAAATGAACGTCGATCCATGCGATGATATTTTCTCATTTTTTGTATTCAAATGTTTGATCTTTAAAAGACCCAAAAAAATGAAAATGATTATTCACAATTACTTCATGATCTAAGTAAAAAAAAACTGTATAAAGGCACAGTCACAGTGATATAACGATTGCATGTTAAGTCCACTAATAGTATTTTGTGTCAGCTTTGATGACTGATCTATATTTTTAAAACTAAGAGGTAACAATGAAAGAAACAATAGTAGGCGCCTTAATTGTTGGCGGTTTGATCGGAGGCGCGATTCTTTTAAGCGGTCAACACAAACTTCATAGAATCAATGGAACCCAGGATATGGTCTGGGTGAGTGATGATTTACACATGAATGTCCAAGATGGCAACAAACGCAAAATCATTAAAAAAATCAAGAAATCAAAAGACGGAACCCAGGATATGGTCTTGTTCAGCGATGATGTTCTAATGGATGTCCAGGATGGCAACAAACATGTTGTCATTAAACACATTGGGAAATCAAACGATCAAGAAGCGGACCATCATGCATCCAAAAAGATATTCATCATCAAAATGGGTTCAGGTGAACACGATGTCAAGGTTGATGTAAAAGCAACATTGGAAAAATTAAAAGAGGAAATGGATGCAGTCGATTGGGATGAAGTCGCTGCAGCAGTAGCAGAATCCATCCATGAACTTGATATCGACGTGAATATTCAACTGGATTCCGATGCGCTCAACGATTCCACTGAAGATATAGCCAAGACTATCACCGAAGCGGTGAGCGAAGCTGTTAAGGGTATTTCTGGTAAATCTGGGAAGGTTAAGATAGAGATCAAAGTCAACGAGGAGGTAACTGAAGTTCCTTCTGAGTCCACTGAGTAATTAATGGAAGCAGCCTATCCACCCAATCGTTACCTGATAACTACAGTACTTCTAAGCCATGTCAGCTTGCTATACCAAGTTGCTTTTCACAAAAAGAAATAATCTCTCCTGCTACATCTATATCAAGTGTTTTCTCCAAACCTTCAATTCCAGGAGAGCTATTAACTTCCAAAACAAGTGGTCCTCTGTTACTTCTAAGGATGTCTATTCCAGCAACTGAAAGCCCTAATGCTCTCGCAGCTCTTACGGCTATGGCTCTTTCTTTCCTCGATATAGTGGTCGCTTCTGCTATACCTCCCTGATGTAAATTTGATCTAAAATCATCGCTCTGACTTAATCTAACAATAGAGCCAATTACCTTTCCATCTACAACCAAGCATCTCAGGTCCTCCCCTTTGGATTCTTTTATGTATTCTTGAACTAAAAAATTCGCCTTTAGACCTCGAAAAGCACTTATAACAGCCTCTGCTGCTTTTTTAGTTTCAGCCAATATAACTCCTCTTCCTTGTGAGGATTCAATCAATTTTACGATCAAAGGAATGGTACCCACAACATCAATAATTCCTTTAGTATCTCTGGGAGACGAAGCAAAACCTGTCACGGGTATATCGATGCCTGCAGAAGCTAGTAATTGATGTGCCAAAAACTTATCTCTGGAGTTTGCTATTGCTTGTGGGTCATTAATAGAAGTTGCTCCTGTCAGTTGAAATTGTCTAGTCACAGCTAAGCCATAGGAAGTAATTGACGCTCCAATCCTAGGAATTACCACATCGTATTTAGGCAAGGGCTTGCCATCATAATAAATTTTCGGGTTATCAGTATCTACGTCTAAATAACATCTAGTAGCATTTATCTTCTCCACTTGATGACCACGAAGTTCACCTGCAATTTGTATTTTTTTTGACGAGTAGTTGTTTGGTTCTCTTGTAAGTAATGCTATCCGTAAAACTCTTCTAGATTTGGGAGTAATTTTCTTTCTCTTTCTGTATAAGTCTTTCCTTGGATTACCATTCAAAAAACTTTCAGTTGGATGGACAGTCATACCTGGTTCAATCGCTGTCCTTCCCAAAAGCATCCTGTATTGCATACTTATTCGATCAGTTAGCGATATTTCTATCTCCCATTCTCTTCCAGCTAACTCTATTAAAGTCTTTATGCAATGCCTCTTTTCTGTTTTCCCATTAGAGCTGGTGACGTTTCTTGTGCCTATTAAGGGTGCTGAACAAGAAATCACTAGTTGTGGTTTTTCGGGTAGAGGTGATACCTCAAATCTTACGTATCGTCTTTTATTTACTTTAAAGACTTCAATGTGTTTGGCATGCAGAGCAGAAGTTAGAGCCCCCGTATCTACTTTTGCCTTTATTGCAGGAAGGTTGATGGAAGGCAGACTAATCCACTCTTCCCACCCAAGATCTATTTTATCTTTCACGACACGTATCATAGTTAATTAATAGCATTTTTCAACTTGTCATTACTTACGGTTAACAAACTTGAACCAGTTTTGGTTCTTCGACACTTCAAAGAACTTCACAAGACTCTCAAACACCTCAAAGGCGGCTGTCTTAAAACATCCACCATCAACATTTGTGAAACTTGACAGGTTTGTTGTAGGCTTTACGGTTATGACAAGTTGAAAAATGCTATTAATTAACTATGATA
>JYMV01008092.1_pt1 | contig 36379 bp, 35 predicted proteins | sample 338911 | NCBI WGS metagenome assembly JYMV01 (sample SAMN03354496, study PRJNA234377) | hydrothermal vent metagenome | biome: Deep sea; feature: Hydrothermal plumes at the Eastern Lau Spreading Center, Western Pacific Ocean; material: Seawater | place: Tonga | collected 2009 | depth 2000 m m | reverse complement strand
AATGAAGACGATGTTTTTTTAGACTTGATAGAATGGGATATGACTTTTCCCCTAGTATGTTCGTTTACGGACCATCGAAACATTGGTTAGCGCAACGATGGTGGGCAACCCATGATCGGTGTAAATGGCCGCCGAGCTATGGGCGGTCTCAAAGTTGGCTTCTTTTTGACGGATCTATTGGAACCCAATATGGGTTCACTGATGGTGGTGCCTGGCAGTCGCCGCATACAGGGACGCCCCCCTTCTATGCCACAAGCTCGTTATCCTATCGGTGCGGTAGAACTCAAACTGAAAGCGGGTGATGCAGTCATCTTTCAACATGGTGTTTTCCACGCTGGTGCCTCCAATTTATCAGATCAAACGCGAATTGCGCTATATTATGGATATAGCTATCGTGTCATGCGTCCGATCGACTACGACAAAATGCCGGTAGAATTCTTGCAGAAATGCACGCCCATTGGACGGCAGCTTTAGGGACATAAAGAAACCCACCTCGGCTACTATATTCCGATGGAAGCAGATTGTTCATTAAAGGTCTGTTTTGTTGAGCATTTTGGGAAAACTTGAAAAGATGGGTGCTGATTACCAGTTGTGACCAGATACTTTAAAGGGAAAAATTCTTATGAGGTTACCTGAAAATATCAGAAATTTTCAAAACAGCTTAGACTTGGGGAAATTAAGATGAAGATCATAAGACTGATTTTGTGGCTTCTTATTTCAAACGTGTTATGGATCCCTTCCCTGAGTGCTGAGATTCTAGTCCAGACGTCATTTGAAGAATTTGCTACGGGGAAAGCTCCAAAAGGTTGGGAGGTTAAAGGCGGTGGGTTTAAGGTTGCAACCGATCAGGTAAAAACTGGGAAGAAATCGCTGGCTGTCTTGGGTGGTGCTAATGGTGATGGAATTGGCATAGCTATTACCACAAAAAATTCTACCACTTCAGTTGAATTCTGGATTTATATCAAAGGAGGTGGCCGCTCAATAAATTTGAAGGTGGCTTCCGCTGGTGATATCGTTCAAAACGATGGTGGTCCCTATATCAACTGGAATGCGGGAACGACTAGATTTTATGATGGCGCCGCCTGGAATGAGATGGGGAAATTTGATACCGATAAATGGAAATATGTTCGTGTTGTGTCGGACTTCAAAAAGAGCGAATTTGAATTCTTTGCCGGTGATATCCGAGAGGGGACTTTAAAATCAAAGGCTGCCAAAGGCAAATTTAGGAATGCCGCTTTGGGGCCTGTCTGTAAGTTCGTTGTTTTTATATTTGGAGTGCAACTGCTCCCGGTTACGTAGATGACCTACTCGTTTATGAAGGGGCTGATGCTATCAAACTGGCGGTGGAAAAATCGGATGATAAACTGACAACAACTTGGGCAAACACTAAAAGCCATCGTCATATTCAGTAACCTTGGGCATTGAGATGGGTAAATCAGTCGCCTCAGGGTTTTTCAACCAGTAAGACCTTACTTATTATCTCGATAATCAGCAACAGGGTCTTTTTTTATCCTCTAAAATAAACAGACATATGAAGATCACCGCAGTTGAATCATTTCCCATTAGAATTAAAAGTCAGTCCAGTGACACCAGTCAAAGTTTTTACCGTCCGAGTTCCCCAAACCAGACACTTTATGCCCACCATCATGAAGCAGTTTTCATTAGGATAGAAGTAAATAGCGGACTCGTTGGTTGGGGAGAAGCCCTGGCACCTGTCGCTCCCGAGGTTACAGCCGCGATCATTGATAAACTTCTTGGTCCAATACTGCTTGGTAGAGATGCACGGAATATGAGAAGTCTATGGTCAGAAATGTACAATGCCATGAGAGTACGCGGGAACACAACAGGTTTCATGTTAGATGCTATAGCTGCCTGCGATATCGCTTTGTGGGATTTAAAGGGGAAAATCTTTCAAGAACCGATATGGCGTTTAATCGGAGGATCTTATCGTGACCAGATACCAGTATATGTCTCTGGCCTGAGTGCTGAAGATGTTGGATATCCAGCGGGCAGTAATCCAATTGAAGTTGCACAAACGTACATTACACAAGGATTCACCGCTTTCAAAGGCATTCCCTTAGATCTGTCGTTCCGCCAAGCAGTTGGGGCGGAGGTGATTCTATTGTATGACGGTATGTGGCGTTACTCGCTACAAGATGCCATTTCTGTAGCCAGACGTCTTCAGACTTTAGATATCGCTTTTTTTGAATGTCCGTTAGCCCCCGAAGCTATTGATGATCATCGAACGTTGCGGCAGCAAACCGGAATAGCTGTTGCACTGGGCGAAGCCGAACGAACACGTTATCAATTCCGAGAACTTCTCATTCGTGAAGCTGTGGACATTATCCAAGCTGATGTTGGTCGTACCGGGCTGAGCGAATATCTTGCCATAGTTGACTTAGCACAAGCCTTTCATCGACAGATAGCGCCACACGCCAGTACCGGTCTGGGTATATGCATCGCAGCTTCGATTCATCTCTGCGCAGCAATTCCAAATCTATATCTTCTAGAGTATAAACCAAAATCGGTGAAGTTGGCTAATCAGTATTTAACGTCACCTTTAGTATGCCAGAACGGTACTTTTCAAATCCCTGCAGGCATTGGTTTAGGCGTTGAACCCGATTATAGCAAAATCATGGATGCCGTGAGTGATTATTGACCTTAAAATGCTCATTATCAACTGAACCGCATAACGAGAACTGAGTCTCTCCCATAAAAATCTACCATCATCCCAAAAAATTGAAACGGACTCGAATTCATCTTTGACAACCAGATTGGCAACTTCAAAGCAAACCGGTGTGACTTGGAAATCAGTTGCAGTCGCAATTTGTCTGATTCCGTTAAGCTATTATTGGATCATCGCTGGCGAAGTTGGGCTGGTCGGATACGCTTTAAATACATATGCGGTACCGTTTTATAATGTTGTTTTCACTGTGTTTTTGCTGGTCATCCTCAATAACGTCTTGAAGAGATCTACCAGCATCCAGTTGTTTACAGCCAATGAACTATTAACCACCTATATTTTGCTAAGTGCCGCCTGCGCTCTACCTTCAATAACTTTGATGACTATTCTGGTGACGACAGTTGGACACGCATTCTGGTTCAATACCCCAGAAAACGAATGGCGCCAGCTTTTTTGGGATCAACTGCCATCGTGGTTGACAGTCCGAGATAAAGATGTCTTGGCCAGTTATTATCAAGGTGATTCGACGTTTTATCTCGCCCAACATCTCATAGCCTGGATTCAGCCCACGCTGTATTGGTCATTATTTGTCACCGTTTTGATCTTTATGATGTTGTGCATCAATACCATCATTAGAAAACAGTGGATTGAGCATGAACGCCTGTCATATCCCATTGCCCAACTTCCATATCAATTTATTAATCAAACAGGATCATTGTTTTCTTACCGAATTGTGTGGATTGGATTCTGTACTTCTGCCTTTATTGGCATTTTTAATGGCGTGAGTTTTTTGATCCCCAGCTTACCAGAGATACCTATTAAACGCATTGGCGGTTGGCAAGGATTCGGTCATCTATTCACCGAAAAACCTTGGAACGAGATTGGACGGATCAGTGTCTCTTTCTATCCTTTTGTCATTGGGTTGGGGCTGTTAATACCTTTAGACCTATCTTTTTCAGGCTGGTTCTTTTTTCTTTTTTATAAAGCACAACTGGTCTTATCAAGTACCGTTGGCTTGACAAAACTGCCGGGCTTCCCTTACATAGACCGTCAGTGTTTGGGAGCAGCAATCGGTCTGTTTTTGACCTTGTTACTGTTCAATCTGAACTACTTGAAAAATGTGATCAAAACAGCATACAAAAAAAACGACACAGATCGTCATGAGCCTGTTTCATACCGGTTTGCCCTGTCAGGCTTAGCATTAGGGGTAGGGTTTTTATGCTTGTTTTCCTGGCAAATTGGCATGTCATTTTGGTTGGTTCCAATCTTCTTTGCCATTTACCTGGTGATAATAATCGTACTTACACGGATGCGAGCGGAACTTGGGTTTCCAGTACACGCTATGGAAAATATGCAGATAGATCAAGTTCTAATTGATGTGCTTGGTACACGCTGGCTTGGTAAAAGTAATTTAGTCTCTATCAGCCTATATCGGTGGTTCATACGAAGTTTCACCAGCCACCCTATGCCGCATCAATTAGAAGGATTCAAGTTAGCTGGGCGAACTGGGATTGATACAAGAAGATTATATTACGCACTGATTGGTATCACAGCGTTTGGAGCGATGATGGTGTTCTGGGTAATACTGCATATCTTTTATCAGCATGGCGCCTTAAACGGCGGTGGATGGTCTTACGGTTTTGGTCAAAGAGTGTATAGCGGTCTACAGCAATGGTTGTACTATCCAAAAGAACCGAACTATTATGCCATATTGGCCCTTATTTGGGGTGTTTTCTTCTCCGGATTGTTGATATTTATGCGAACCCATTTTTTATGGTGGCCTTTCCATCCCGTTGGCTTTGTTATTTCTAGCGACTGGGGAATGGCTTATCTATGGACATGCTTGTTAATCAGTTGGTCAATCAAATGGGCTGTGTTGAGAATTGGTGGATTCAGTGCGGCCCAACATCTTACCCGATTTGCCATTGGGTTGATTCTGGGTGATTTTGTCGTCGGGGGGCTGTGGAGTTCGACCAGCATCATCACCCAAAAACAGATGTACAATTTTTGGCCTTAGATCAATTTGGACGAGGCTTGAGAAACCTAAAAGATTGGAGGTAATAATGAGTCAAACTTGGTGTGGAATCTTTGCAATTGTCATCACCCCTTTTCAGGAGAATGGTGAACTCGACGAATCGGGACTACGTAAAATTGTACACTTTTGTATCCAGGCTGGTGCACACGGATTAGTCGGTCCGGCTAATGCCAGTGAATTCGCCACACTATCTGATGACGAGCGACGCAGATGGATAGAAATCGTGGTAGCAGAAAGTGGTGGTCAGATTCCAGTTGTTGCTTCCGTAACATCCGGACACATCATACCAACCTTATCTCTAGCACAACACGCACAACGCATTGGTACCGATGGGATTATGGCCATGCCTCCCCATATTCTACATCCGGATGCCGATGGGTGTTACCGTTATTATCAAGCGTTGTCGCTAGCCTCAACCATTCCGATATGTATTCAGAATTTTAATAGTCCAATCGGAACACCGATGACACCAGAATTGTTAGCTCGAATCTGCGGTGAACTGGAACAGGTTGAATACATTAAGGAAGAAACAACACCAGAACCACAGCGAATTAGTCAAACAATCACCGCCGCTGGAGATGCGTGTAAAGGGGTCATGGGTGGCCAGGGAGGTGTCTACCTGTTAAACGAATACCCACGAGGTATCGCAGGTAATATGCCCGCTTGTCACACGGTGGATATCTTGGTAAAATTGTGGAATATGCTGAAAACAGGCAATCAGGTTCAAGCCCGATCACTTTTTAACCGAATGCTGCCGCTGATGAATCATGAACGTTTGTATGGCATATCAATTTACAAGGAAGTCATGTTTCGGCGTGGGATTATCCAAAGTCCAACCCGACGTGCACCAGGACAAAAGTTAGATCAACACGATTTTGCCGAACTGGACCTGATCTTAACTGATGTAGAATCTCTATTTGAAATTTGAACGGGATTCAAAGGAATGATATCAACTCAAGTGGACCTATGAGAATTACGGCGATTGATGCCCATATCCTGTCTACCCAGAAAGTAGACGGCACCAAAAAATATGAAGATGCGGCTGGACTGAAATTTCCGCAAGACACAGCCTCCAAAGAAGTCGCTGGACGTACCGATCAACGTCATCTCTACGTCTATCCAACAGATCGATCTACGGTACTAGTAAAGATAGAAGCGGAAAACGGACTCATTGGTATTGGAGAGGCTCATGCACCGGTGGCACCCAAGGTTGTCCATACCATCATTAAGGATCTTTTCGCCCCACTACTGAGAGGAGAAGATGCACGGCAAATTGGTCTGCTTTGGGAACGGATGTTTTCGGCCATGCATCTGCGTTCACATACCCAAGGATTTACGCTGGAGGCCATGGCGGGGATTGACATCGCACTCTGGGACTTATTAGGTAAGTACCGGCATGAACCCGTCTGGATGTTGCTCGGCGGCGCTTACAGGACACAGTTGCCATTATATTCCTCCGGCACGCCGGGTAGAACCCTAGCGGAAAAGATAGATACAGTGGGCAATATCCTAATAGGCTGGCTTTCGTGTACTAAAGACTTCTTGCGGCCGAGGCAGTTTACAGCAACAAATGGAGATGGTGGGTGCGTTATCTGATGCGGTTAGTGACAAAGGGCAACTGATGGTGGATGCCCATGGAGCTTTTGATCTAGCTGATGCGTTACAATTCGCCCGTTTCCTTGAGGGGTTGGGAAATATTCTTTGGTTTGGAGACCCGTTGATTCCGGAAGATCATCATGGTTACCGTGAGTTGACGCAATCGACTTCTTTGCGTATTGCCATGGGAGAAACCGAGTGTAACCGCTATGGTGTGCGAGATCGTCTACTGAAACAGGAGTGCAATATGCTACTTCCTGATGTGTGTCGGGCTGGTGGTATTTCGGAGACGCTGAGAATTGCTCAGTTGGCAGACGTTTTTGGCGTCTCCTGGTCCTCTCATGTCAGCACCAGCACGGCAATCCATCTAATGGCGGGACTTCACATAGGGGCTGTAACGCCCAATTTTTTTATTTCTGAACTTCCAACCAGCTTTGCCAATGGACCATTTGGTAACGTCCTACTCACCGAACCCATCGATTTCACTGGTGGTCAAGTTAAGCTAAATGCACAACCGGGACTTGGTATTGAGTTAAACCACGCCGAAATTGAAAAACTAGTTGTGAACTGAAAAAATCATATTTTATGCACTCTCTCGGGTCGCAGTTCCTGTAGCCTCTTTTCTTGGAATTAGCTTCAACCCGAAAAGATTCGGGTCGGAGGAATCCGTTTCACCAGTTCAAACAAGATCCAACATCCCAAAAAGACAGTTGTTAATTGCTCACCGAACTTTAGAGTATCACACAAGAGTCACTCAAACGTGCGATAGTTTAGAAACGTCTTTCCATTTGTCTTGATGACCGCATCTGAAAGCGTTTCTGTTCGTACCCGTTTGCCTTCCATATCTAAAAATGAGAGTGTGACATTGTACATTCCTGCGGGTAGAGACATCCGTACCAGAAACATCTGATTTGGCAGTGTTTCCCACGAACGGGTATCTGCCACCTCTGTGGCCATGTTAAAAAAATTAACGAGACCTCCTACCAACTCATCTGCTTTTTCGGCGCGACGGAAGGAAAGATATTTAAGTATGGCGCGGACCACTGTTCGGAGTAGAATTACCCTCTGTTCGGAGTCGAATGTAGAGAGGACGGCACCTTCGACATCTTCTACTGACACACTGAGTGCCTGAAAGTTCCCCACTTCCAGTCTGCGACTAAGGTTTTCACCGAGTTTACTTTGTAGGTCAGTTTCACCAGAGAACTTAACTTCCATTTCGAATCCCATCAATCGGGGACGGTTCGAGGTACAGACAGGAATCGCTACCCGCATAAGATATTCTAGTTCGGCATCATCATACTCAAAATTTTGGCGGTGCACAACCGTATCGGCGAAATCCCAAACTTCCTCTTCATTTTCTTCTTCTTGGTGTATGAATGGATCTGTCTTGAAGATGGGAAAAAAGAGTTCCTCTTCAGTTTTTGATGGCACAAATCCACTTTCATGAATCAGGATAAGTTCACCCGAACCTGAAGGATACTGAGGTGGTTCGCCATACAGTTGCGCATAGCGTTCCGCTTCCTGATTGAACCCCAGCCAACGGGCGAGTCGGACTAGTGCATATCCGATGTCCGTTGGCAGTGAAATGCCGAGATGCTTCTCATACCGTTGATATCCAGCTTCCGCCCAACGATAGGAAATATAGGCGTCATTCCAGTCCCCAGTCCATTCGTATAGGATTCCTGATAGATAGGCTAGGAATGCCGATCCTGCGAAGTTGTAAGTCGGGTCTTCATCCACATAGTGTTGAAGGAGTCGCCTAGCGCGCCGGCACTCTACCAACGCATCGTCCAGGAGATTCAGATAGACATAGTTGAGGACGCGGTAGTAGTGAACGAGGAACCTTTCATAACGCGTACCTGAATATGGACGAATGTTGTCCGAAGTCAGGAGTGATAAGGCTTCCCGCGAAATGCTTTTGGTGTAAAGATCTTCAGCTAAGATCTCCGCTTGCTCGAATATCTGATTGCTTTCCTCAAAATGATTTGCGTAGTGAGCAGTCAGGGCGCGCTCAAACAAATAGGGGAGTTTTCTTTTTTCCGCGTCAACTTTATCAAGTTGCATCAACGCCTCTTCGAATCTTCCTCCTTCGAATGCGAGGCGCACCTGATGCATGCTATAATGGCTGCATCCTGTCAAAAGAAACAGGAGGAGAGGAGCAAAGCTCAGAATCCGTCTGAGACATCGTCCATTCGGGTATAGCATTAACTGCCGGCAGCATGTCCCATTCAGCGAGCTAAGCAAAACACAAATCTGATTTATTGGAACTGGCGTGTGGTGAGAAAATTGCGGCGACATGCACTGATAACTAGAAGCTAATTCTCTTGCGTTCGATGAGTTTTTTGATCTTTTTTTGTCCCAACCAGATCTTCTCGTTTGTCTCAATATTGGTAAGAGTCAAATCCACTTGGTAATAGGTGACCTGTGTACCTCCCTCGCGGTCCTCGATGGAGTTGATTTCGCCGGTCATCATGTAGTCTGCACCGCGTTCGAGTCCCATCTCTTTGATGGTTTCGAGGCTTGCAAATCCTCTCTGGTCTTCTTTTTCAGCGCGAATTTCATCCCGTTCTACCGCGCTGGCAACCACGGAGACTCGACCCGAATTGATGAAAGCGCGTTCGATATCATTGATAAATGTGCCGATCGCGACATGTTCCATGCTTCGGTTGCGAATCGCTCCGACAATGACGACAGGTTTCTTACCTCTGGAACTAGTGGCGTGAGTGGTAATCCATGGATGATTCAAACAGTCTATAATCATCGCTTCGGAGACCTGACGGGAATCGGTATCGTTCCATCGGCCCGAAAGATCAATGATCGTATCCGTATCAATACGCTCCACAACCTTTTTGGGACTGCATGCGGCACAAATGATCATCACAACCAGCAAACGCATTACTGACCAATGGGACATTTGTATCTGTTTCATGATATTCTCCCGATTCTATTTAACGTACATCAATGTAATACAAACACAGACAAGGGTTCTTATGATATAGCGATTATGGGGTGTAGATAGCAGAAACTATGAAAGCTAGGGGAACAGTGAGAAAACAATTTATCAGCCATATAAAATAATAATCGTAACCAAGCCGAGCTTTGTTTACTTAGACACCGCACCTTTGCCATAATTAAAGATGGCTAAACGGGGACATGCAGAAGGGGGCTTTTAGCCGAAACCCTCAGGGAATTTGGGCAATTAGTTGAAGTAATTAATCTGGTTGATACCGAACTCAAGATTATCTTGAAAGAGTTTGTAAAAACCTCTTTTGGGCGAGACATCAGAGTTATCGCAATTGGTGGCAGGATGGCAGCATCCATGCAGAGCAGGCAATGGACGGAGGTTTCAGCCAACATCACCAGAGGTGGCGAAGGGAAACCAATAGAGGTCAACAACGACATGGAGTTTCTGTCGCAAGAAGAGCAACCAGGTTGATGTCACTGGAGATCGGCAGTATAGATCTGTTTTTTGATAGTAATGGTTGCAAGTAACAATAGATTTCGATGACGATCGGGGTTAGCCTGTTATCCTCACCAACTTAAGACCTAGTTGCCTTAATTTTAGCGATATCTTCTACAGCCGAAAGTTCCTGTATGAATTGTACCCATTGTTTGGGATCCTTGAGTTTGACATGATATTTCAGCTCAACAGTATCTGATTGGGCCGTTTTTTTGCTGATTCGCCGATAAGTTGACAGCCAATTACTGAAAATTGATTGGTAATATTGCTCAAACCCAGCATAAAGCGGTACTCTGAAAGTAATCAGAAACCCCAGTTTATCCGAAGATCTCACTTGCCAGCCATGAAGTCCAATGATCACTGCATTAATTAGGAATGTGCCAATGAAAGCAACTAGCGGATTGCCCGCACCAATGCCCATACCAACTGCTAAGGCGAAAAAAACAAAGGCGATATCACGTGGATCTTGAACTACGGTTCGAAAACGAATAATTGACAGAGCCCCAACTAGGCTAAAAGCACGCGCGACACTATCACCTATAACTATCATCACGACTGCAATTAACATACAAAGTATAATAAGAGTATTGATAAAGGATCTTTCTGCCATCTCCCTGTGGGTCCATTGATAAACGGCAGCAATGACTAAACCCAATATAAAGGCAAGAAACAAACTGAGAACAATCGAAGAGATTGTGGTTAACGAATAGGGAGTTAAGAGTTGACTAAGCACGTCTATGTTCATTTAGAAATTTATTTCCTTCTTAGGGACATCTTTGTACTAGCGATAATTCAAGTGGCTAAATTCGACTAGGCATGCACCTGCTATCAAGGATAACCTGTTTAATTTTACTATTTTCGTCCGCTTGATATTATAGACGATAAAGTGGCTTATTGGTTTGTATTTTCAGGCGATCCAAGCAAAAAGTAAGAAGCAACTTAGATTCACATTCTTGAGCCTCCCTAATTCTGGTATCGCAGGTGAAAATAACCTGACCATCGTGGGTGACAGGAGAGGCGGCATGACCGTAGTCAAAGAAGGTTTTTCTGGATTTTAGTGGGTAGTTCCAGACGGGATGTAGAGCCGTTCGCCATCGGTAACCGAGGTGACTGAAGCATAGCTGTTAGTTCACGCCTGGCCGGTCGTGCCTCGGCTTCTCTCCGATTCTATTTGGCCCCGTGTTGACGCAAAATAGCAGCGACTTTGGTTCTGCCAGTTTCAACCCTTTCTCGATCCAATTTTAGTTGCAACAAACTAGCAATAAACTGAGTAGTTCCCCAATCGGCTTTCAGGCTATCCATCACTGGTGAACCGTTGTTATTCTTGGCATTGACATTGGCGCCCTTCTGAACCAACAGTTTAGCAACCTCATATTGACCCAGGAAAGCGGCAGCATGCAGTGCTGTTCCTCCATCACCACTTCTAACATTGACATCGGCACCTTTTTGGATCAGCAGTTCAGCAACTTCATATTGACCTAGAATGGCAGCTACATGCAATGCCGTTGCCCCATCCTTGTTTTTAGCATCAACATCCACGCCTTTAGCTAGGTGTTGCTTGACAGCTTCGATGTTCCCAGCTCCAGCCACAGCCCAAATATCGTTACCAACAGGACCGGAAAAGTTAGTTTGGACACCTTGTTGGCGCAGAAGTTCGGCGATCTGAGCTCTGCCAATTTCAACCTTTTCTCGATCCAATTTTATTTGCAACAAACTAGCAACAAACTCAGTGGTACCCCAATCAAATTTCAAGCTATCCATCGGTGTTTCGCCTTTATCATTTCTGGCATTGACATCAGCACCCTTCTGGATCAATAATTCAGCCGTTTTATATCGCCCCAGGAAAGCGGCAGTATGTAATGCTGTGCTCCCATCTTGCTGTTCAGCGTTAACATCAGCACTCTGCTGGATAAGGAATCCAACCATTTTGGACTGACCGTGGAGCGCTGCCCAAGATAAAGGATGCATACCAAATTTACCATCTCTAGTATTGATATCCATACCTTTGGCTAAGTGCTGCTTGACAGCTTCGATGTCCCCGGCTCCAGCCGCTTTGCAAATACCATCTCCGGCAGGATCGGCAAAGTCAGTTTGGACCCCGTGTTGGCGCAGGAGTTCAACGATCTGAGCTCTGCCAGTTTCAACCCCCCAATCTGCCATGGTGCTACTAATTGGTGTTTCGCCGTCTTCATTCTTGGCATTGACATCAGCACCCTTCTGGACTAGCAGCTCAGCAACTTCATAGTAACCCAGGAAAGCGGCAGTATGCAATGCTGTGCCTCCGTCTCGATTTTTGGCGTTAACATCAGCGCTCTGCTGGATAAGGAACTCAACCATTTGGGTTTGATCTTGAAGTATAGCAGAAGCCAAAGGGGTGATTCCGAGGCTACTATCTTTGGCATTGATATCTATGCCTTTGGCTAAATGTTGCTTAACAGCTTTAAGGTCTCCTGACCCAGCTGCACTCCAAATCGAGTTGGCCTTTGGCTTGAGCTTGAAACCGTCAGCAGATGGCATAACGAACGGCTCATCTGGTCTGACTTCCCATCTGGGCATCCCGTTGGCAATTTCTTCTGTGATATCAGCACGACGTTGACGAATGAATCGTCTTCTCTCTTCTAACGATCGAACAAATCTATAGGCCAATTGTTCTTCTTGATCTTTTTCTTCATCCTCATCGTCATATTTGTCGGATTCATCTTTGCCCGCTTCTTCTGATAATTCACCTTTTTCTCCTACCTCCTTTAGTTTCTCAATACCTTCCATTATTGCTTCTTGTACTTTTAGAGATAGGCTCCTGAACTTTTCACTGTTTATAGCTCCCTCGCGTTCTTCAGGCGAAGCATTTTTCGCCCATTCAACCCACCCTCTGGCTTCGTCTCGGTCGAAATCTGCTTCTGTCTTGTCACCAATGGCTAGGTGAGGCTTGACCAAAGCCTCGATTCTCTCCGTCTCCGCCAATAATGCTTCTTCATCCCAGTGCTGTTCCATAATATTTCTCAGCGTCTGGCGATAACGTTGCCGCCCAGATTCAAGCTGATACAGTCTGTGCGCTATCAAGCCTTGTTTCTTAACCGAAACGGGATCATACCTATCGTTCCTGATGGGGCTGTATCTCTCGAACATACTATCTGCTCCCCAGGGGATAAAGTGGAATTTGTCCGTCTCTGGATTGAGATAGATGTAAAAATTATTCTTGTTGCCTGAATATCCATCCCAAAAACTAAGTAACCCTTCCATGGCCCAAAAGGTGTAAAAGGAATCCAGGTCAACCAATCTACCTATGGCTTGCTCGATATTTTCGTCTTCTCCTTCCAGTACTTCGATCAGTTGCTGGATCTTCTCTCGACCCAGTTTGTCCTCACCGGTTTTGTGCTCAAAGCTGCCTTCCCACCCAGGGTAAAAATCAACCACTGTTCCTTCGTACAATGCACCATCATCATTACCAAAGGTCCGTTTCAACAGAGGTTTGTGTATCCTTTCCACGTGCGAATAGATACCCAAGCTATTACCATTGACTGTTACCCTAGCGTAGGCGCAACGAGGCACTGGTGAGCCTGCTGCGTTAAACAGGGCATAACCCATAAACTGGCTGATCAGGCTGACATCCTGTTGGTTATTGTTAAAGGTCAAATTAGTCAATCCATCAATTTGGCCTTTTTTGTCGACGTGATTGAGTTTGATTTTGAGAGAGGGTCGGTTACTATTTAAGGATCCAAGAAAACCTTTTTTGCGGATGCCAACCTGAGGGAATTCGATCCCGTCGATATTCACACTGGCTTCAACATAAGTATAAGGATGATCCGTGGGGGCATATTTTCGGCTCTCTTGCAGAGCCTCGAAAAAATTGCGAGATTGATAACGAATCGTATCCCAATCTCTTTCATCTATGGTGATTTGTATATCTAATACACGATCAGTAGGAAAAACATCATCCAAGGTCAGTTCCTTGGCCACCAAAATATTGTGGGCAACCATGAGACATAGTACTGTTACTAAACATCTTTTCATTTTTTTGCCTGTTAGGAAAAGTTTATCAATAATTTTAAGTTAAAAAAGGCTCGATCATTTTTGCTGCCAAGCCTTCAGTTGGACTGAACGAAAGTCATGCATTTACATCAAATTGGACCCAAAATTTAGGTATCTGATGATTCTTCTTTCTGCTTTAAGCGCACCGCAGTACCATAAGCCAGAAGTTCGGCCGAAGCTTGCATCACTGTCGAGGTGGTAAATCGCATGCAAACGATCCCATCAGCGCCCTGACTTTCTGCCTCCGCAATCATGCGGTCAACCGCCTGTTCACGGGACTCGCCCATCATTTTGGTGTATTCTGTAATCTCTCCACCCACAATATTGCGCAACCATGCGGTGATGTCTTTCCCTATATGCCGAGATCGAATGGTACTTCCTTTGACTACACCTAGAGTCTCAGTGATTTCATGGTCTTCGAACCGGTTCTGAGTTGTCATCAACATTTGAACCTCCTATTTCTATTTATCCACTTTTTGGGCATAATAATTATCTTCCTTGTTTTGTAGTCGTTCTTTGATAACCTTTACTAGAAGAAAAGACAGACCTAAAAAAACGAGTAAGGTTCCAACTATCCACAACGTTACCAAGATTGATTCGAGTGCTGTACTGTCACCAAATGGAACCTCTAGTAAGCCGACAGTTAGCCCAATGAGCATCGCCAATAACATAGAAGCCGCTGCTATGATAAGCAGCAGGTATCCAATCTTTTTCATTAGTAATCACCCCCTGAATTCTGTGATTATATCCTACATTTCTATTACTCCCAATCTCAATTAGAAACTGGACTAGGTTCATTTTCAGCCCTAAGCGCATAACCATACTACCAACCTAACTGGCATAGGCCACCGCATAAGCCCAGTTGTTCAACAGGCTAATTTAGCCTTAGTCAACGTTAACATTGAGATGGTTTATTCAGCTATAAATAAGTAACAAGCTTATTTCAGGTGGATGTAGGAAATCCATTTTCGGTACAAATCGGTTTCCAATTGCTGGCGTTCCTGATCAGACAGTAAACCATCATAAATCAACATTTCACCAATAGCTCCTTCCCATCCGGTATCGGTGTACTTAATCTCGCTCTCAATGACTTGAGTGAACTCAAAGGTTGCCACGCAGAAGTCTTCGGGCTGAGGGATTTGCAGAGGATCAACCTTGACCCCATTGATATAAACAGCACCCTTCAGAATTTCGTCGGGGGCATCAGGTGAAAACAACTGGTTTGTACCACAGCCAATAAAAGGACTTAAGCCAAACCAAGGAGAAGAACCAGGAGAAGACAACGGATGTTCGCGATAAACCATGATGACAGTCTGGAATCCAGAAATGGGCTTTTCCAGTCCTTGTAACCAAATTGTTTCCCAACTAACAATTGCTTTACCATTTTGTACATTGGGTTGATAATAGACAAACCCATTAGGATCAAAGCCAATGGTATGACCTTTTCCCTTCCAGCCAATCAGCGCACCTCGTTTGAGAGGGATGTCCTCAGTACTTTCAGCTTGACTGGCATCCAACCACAGGAGCAAGTTGGCCGAGAGTTGGTCTGGTTCCAATTCAGTTTTAGAAACATGATTGCTATATGGCGAGAGTCTGTCGCCTTTAGTAACAGCAAACCCGACCCGATTCTGGCTGATAGCTCCGTCAGAAATCCGCTGACAGGAAAGGTAGTAATTCCCTGATCGCTCAGGTTCAAAACCTGTTCCTTGGGCAAGAGGCCTAATCGTTTGATCTGCGTGGTGGATCGAAAAGTCAGCATCGTACCAGTAGTAATGGCAATCCGGGTTGGGATTAGCAATCCGGACTTTATCAGTATCAACCTTCTCCAAGTTAACATTTTCAAGTAGGAAACGATTTGCCTTTGGAATCTGAACCGTTTTTTCAATGGCTGTGCAGTTGGCATCCTTGATGAGAGCTGTATATGTTCCTGCTGGAAGTGAAGTCCTAATCCGTTCATCTGGTTTTTCAAACCAAGTCTTCTGCGGTACTGAAAGATAGTCCAAGCTCAACATTGATTGATCTTCTACCTGTAACCGAATGGAGTTTGTACCATCCTGAAGGTCAACTTCCTGCTGGTAATCTTGCCAATCTCCTGACTTTGGGAACACCAAGTGCTGATCTATATCATCACCATTGATCAAAAGCAGTGCCATGGCCCCATCTTCGGCCTTATAGCGAAAGGTAAGCGGGTAGCGGCTGGTTAATGGTACGGTGATTTGCCATTCGATCCAACCTGCTTGCCTTTCAAATTGTAAGCAACCCATTTCTTTACCGAAGCATCCCTCATCTCGGCTGGAAATAGGACCCAGGTATTGTGCTTCTTCAGCCTGATAGAGGATGATTTCATCAGAGCAAAGTCGTGGGTCTGCCCAGGTTACGGTATAGGGTTCTCTGCCACCATGGATGTTGAGCCAAACGGCGCCATCCATTTGCCCTGTTGTCGCTGGAATGATTCCAGATACGGCTTGCAGCGACACTTCTGGTTTAAGAAGATGGATTTCGTCCTTCAATTCCACACCATCGGCATTTGAAATCTTGTATTGATAGATCCCGTCTTTTAACCCATTGACAGTATTGGTCACAGCCCCGGTAGACCACCAATAATTTAATTGTTCATCACTTTCCAAGTTCAAGTCAGCTTTCCATCCATCCTTGGTCCACACCGAACGCAGATCTACGTCTAACTTTGACTTTTGCTCCAGCTGATAACTGGTTGTTGCATAGCCAAAGTGCTGATCAACAACATGTAGTTCATAGGTGCCAGCAGACAAATCCGACAAAAAGGGATCCTGACCTCCGTTCGACCAAATGTATTCATAGGGAGGCGTACCACCGCTGACTTTGGACTGAATCTGCCCATCATTCCCAAGAAAACTGGGATTTGTCGCCTCCATCTCAATTTCCAGCGGTAAGGAATCATGGATGGGATTCGAATTGTTGATGATCCAACAAACTTGGTGAAGAGGATACGCTGCATAAGGGGGATCTGGACGGATCTGCTTGGTTTTATCTGCCAGAGAGAAAGTCAGTTGGTAGTGGTCGGTAGAACCAAAGGTTACCTCCACCTGATCGACATTTACGGCAATCACTTTTCCATTCAAACGCCATTCTGTCTCCTGCGTATTCGGTTCAGGTTTTAGGTGAATGACCTGAAACTGGATAGATGTTTCTCCATCGACCTGTATCTCTTTTTGAGCCGGAGTAATTCTCTCAATAGGGTTGACAAGGTCGTAGTGTTTGAGAATGGTGCGTTGCACACAGATGGGACACAGGTGCTGAACACCAAAAGTACCCGCTCCCATCAGACACCCTCTGGCCGTGGGACGGAAATGATCACTTAATCGATGCTGCCCGCCTTCAAACAACCCAACCACACCCAGATACTCATCGGTGTAGGGTGTCGGCACGGGGGTATCGGGATCAATCCAGGCCTGCCATTTCACCTGATCACGATGATAAAAATTGGTTGTATTATAAGTTTCGCTTCCAATCCCCCACTTTCCTGAAGAAGTATACTCATCGGCAATTCCGGTAGCAGTGTGGGCAAATTCATGCATCATGCTGGCGATCTCGTTTCCAACGATGTAAGCATCACCAACTCGCGGTAAAAGTTCTCGTCCAGCGCCGCCGCCACCACCCGATGTGTTAAGCATAGATAGTAATGTCACCCAACCAGTATATTCATTCCGCCAGGGAAGAAACAACCGATTACGAATTTCCTGTACCTGTTTCCACCCCAAGCATTCTGATCGTTCAGGATCCCACGCCGGTATGTTTGGCCACCAAAGCGCATAAATATTATAGAAAGTACTGTAGTTTGCATATGGTGTAACAGCTTCAGGATCTCCAAGCGTAAGTGCTTTAACAACTGAATTCTCTACGTCGGCAATAAATTCATCCTTCATCTCCGGTCGGTTGTAAGGCTCAGCATCGTTTTCAACCCATCGGTTCATAACCACGATATTGATGCGGTTATTTTTATTTCCATTATAGACAAGAGGTGTCAACTCCAGTTGATCCATGATCCGGTCTACAGAGTTGGCTGCTTGTGTTTTCACTCTATAAGGCGAAGTAGGAGATGACACCTGTTCCGGATTAGCAATGGATCGAGCTTGAACCGTGTAGGCATATTCTGTTTCAGGCTGCAAATTCGTATCGATGTAAATTGGACTACTCTGCCATCCACTATCCTTACCGAGCCCCGAAACACACTGAAAATTGTATTCGACTCCAGATGTGAGGTGAAGCTCAGAGGCTTCCATCGTAACTTCATAACTCACTCTGGCATATGGCTCGCTTTTCCAGTCAACCGGAATTGTTAATAAATGATTTTTTTTCATTAAGATCTCTTTCTGTGATTTGAGAAAAAGCTTGGTTGAGAAGACATCGATCGACCAGACCAACCTTGCCCAACGAGCTTGGTGTGATTCTTTCGATTATTCCCAGTGCCGTATCTTCTAGCTGCCTACATGCTTGGTAGTACATCCGAGATGGAAGGGGTTGTAGCGCTTGAGTGACAGTAACTCACAACCTACTCCATATTAACTGGAACTCAACAGCGAAGCTAATCCATCCTGAAAGCGACAACCCAAGGGGTTTAAGATCTCAGTCAGTTAAAGTTAGCGACCATTTATTAAAACCTGATATTGAATCCTAGGGTGGGAACAATTGGCAATAAAGGTTCATCAACAACCTCGCAACCAGTGATTGCACCAGTTTCCTCGTTTTTAACCGTCTTTAATACCCGTGCGTCTATATTTTTCCGCGAGTACAAGTTGATGATCTGGAAGTACCAACTCATGTCCCACTTCCTGTGATTAACTGACCGAGTCAAGCGAACATCAAGACTATGGTAAACAGGAAGCCGTTCCGAATTATATTCACCAATACTCCTTTCGCAAACAGCGGTTCCACTGGGCAGAATAATCAGACTATTTTCTAATGGTGTTGCCGGTTGACCTGAATGAAACCGCCATCCGACATTCAAATTCGACTTTAATGAAAGGTGATAGTTGAAGTTCAAACCCATACTATGTCGCTGGTCAAATGACCGGAAAAACTCTTTGTCTCCAATTTTCTCTTTTGCTACTGATAAACCATAACCTAAATTGCAATTCAGGCGGTCAGAAATTTGATGTCTCATCAGTAATTCCAGACCACTAGCCTCACCTGAATCTGGGTTAGTCAGAATCACCGGTTGCCTACCATAGACATGCATTCGACCAGTTAAATTGTCTAACCTTTTATAATATGCCTCCAAAAGGAAATAAGAATTTTCTAATCCCAGATACTCAGCACCAAAAACAAAATGTGTAGCGAGCTCTGCACGACCAATTTCAGTATGCTGGTCTTCCACAGGCATAGCGATCAAGTTGATTGGCTGATGATAATGTCCCCATGCTCCACGTAAGACGATATCTTTGGTCGGCTTAAAAGCCAGTGCGATCCTTGGACTCAGTTCATATTTCCTGACTTCATCCGACCTATAGCTTTGTCTTAGAAACCGAACACCAAAATTGATGGCGGTTCGAGAGTGAACTCTCCACTCATCCTGCAGATAAGCATTAAGGTCACTTCCCGTCTTCTCGATTTTCACTTCGATTGGCTTGGCTTGATTAACTCCCAGCTGATTGAAATAGTCATATCTTCCTCCAGACTGTCTCCAATCTAAGCCCAATTGGACAAGGTGCTTATGGGAGGCCTTGGTAAAGACTTCCCACTTGAAACCAAAATAATTCAAGTCCCGAATATCCAAAGCCCGCTGAGTTCCGAATCCTTCCTGGCGATTTCGATCCGATAATCCGTTAAAAAAGAATAGGTCTGACCATACCTTCTGATTGAGAAAGTGACGCCACTTTAACCATAGCATCCCATTTCGGTACCGCGAATTTAGGTCTTCTTCCCCTAAATGAGAATCCACTAAGTTTTTGTCCCAACTATAAAGGACATTCAAACTGAGCTTATCTTTATCTGTTAAATCGTAGCCTACTTTGGAATATAAATCGGCATACTCGGGTTTATATTCTTTTTCATACTCTTCTAAGAGAGAAAAGATCATGGGTAATAGTAGATCGAAATATCCACGGCGGATTGACAGGATCCAAGACCCCTGTTTTGAAAGAGGGCCTTCTAGAAGAGCATGCGCATTAATTAAATCGATCCCAAAATTGCCAGTGATTTTGTCTCGGTTACCATCTTTGGATATAATGTCGAAGACACCTGACATTTTTCCGCCATATTTGGCCGGGAAACCGCCCATCAGCAAATCAGCTCGATCTAGCAACCCCAAGTCTATAACCGATAATGCCCCACCGTAGTCCTGCAGATGAAATGGCTCATAAAGTTCCATTCCGTCGAGACGAACCAAAATCTCATCTTTTTCTCCCCCACGTACGTTAAACCGAGCTGAGAAATCATTAGAAATTACACCCGGAAATATCTGAACAGATCTCATGATATCGTTATCTATCAAAGGGAAATTCTCGATTTCTTTTTTGGATAAAGTAAGATTTGACCTGATTCGATCTACTATGGAGAACCTTCCCGGCATGATAACAATTTCGTCCATTTTAATGGATTGATTGTTGTTATCTGCTCTGACCTTGGTCATCGTCAGGAAAAACAATAGGATGGGAAGAAATATTAAGTGGCTCAAATTAACGGTCGGATGCACCATATTTTCAGTTACTCGATGGAACGAAAATCATAGCTTTCAAAATACCCTATGCAGGCATGCAAACGGGATTCAGCTTTCTCTTATTTATTTTGCTGTCGTTTTTAAATATGCTAAGTGAAAGGACTCTCCTTCCTTAACAGAACACATTCTTAATCTTGAACTTGTGGTTGACCTGAGAAAACAAGTTTAGCATTTTGGATTCTCAACAACAAGTTGTTGGCGTCATACGGTTAGCCAAAAGGATCTCTGTACATCTATAATTAGAAAGACAAAGTTTGAGTTTTCTGCGTATCTGAGTGAAACAACAATCCGTACATTGGTGGAGACGCTCGAACTGGATCCAGAATATCTCAATTATCTCGCTCAACATCACTATAAACAGAACCAGCATGCGCTGTAATTGGAAAATTGTTATCAAGTCTGTTATCATCTTCCAATTTCAATTTAAGGTAATGCCACTAAACTTTGCAGGCATCTCACCTGTGTTTCAAAAGATTTGGAAATTCTATGAGGTAATTATGGAAAAGACCAATTTTATCATCATTTTCATGGGCGATATGGGTTATGGTGACATGGGTTGTTATGGGACAAAAGCTATCAGAACACCAGTCATGGATCAGATCGCCGCAAATGGAGTCAAATTTACCGATCTCTATTCTGCCTCACCCATTTGTACGCCATCCCGTTGCGGTTTGCTCACCGGACGCTACCCACAGCGTGTTGGTCTACCCCGAGTTCTATTTCCAAAAGATGAGGAAGGTCTGACCAATGCGGAAAAGACGATCGCGGACTGCCTAAAAGAAGGAGATTACAAAAGTGCTTGTTTAGGAAAGTGGCATTTGGGTTGTCGCCCAGAGCACTACCCGACCCGTCACGGTTTTGACTACTATTTCGGGCTACTCTATAGCAACGATATGAACCCGTTGCATCTTTACGAGAATAAAGAGGCAATTGAAACTGAAGTTGATCAGGCACAACTAACACGGCGTTACACTGATCAAGCCATTTCTTTCATCCAATCAACCCATCAGGAAAATACTGAACAACCGTTCTTTATCTACATTGCGCATACTATGCCGCACATTCCGCTTTACGTCGAACCAGAATTCCGAGGACGGTCAAATGCCGGTGTCTATGGGGATACCATCGAATGCATCGACTACCATTTGGGACGGCTGATGGACACACTAGACGAACTGAGATTAACCGACGACACGCTAGTCATTGTCACCAGCGACAACGGCCCCTGGTTTGAAGGTAGCACGGGTGGGTTGCGTAGTAGGAAGTTTGATACCTATGAAGGCGGTATGCGGATGCCGTGTGTGGCACAGTATTCACGCTTGATTCTACCAGGATCTGTCTGTACCAACCCAGCTAGCCAAATGGATTTTCTTCCCACTTTTCTCACGCTGGCAGGTCTGGATCAGCCCAGCAACCGCGTGATCGATGGGCTGGATATCCTTCCCCTTATTAAGGGTAAGTCAATGCCGGAACGACCATTGTATTATCTTCAGAGGTACTGACCTGAACGCACTCCGCCTTGGTAAATGGAAGTTGCAAATTGCTGAAGGTTCAGGGAAAGGTCGGCGGAAACCGGAGATGCCCCGCCTGATTGACTTGGAGATCGATCCCTACGAAAGTTATGATCTGTCGGATGAACATCCCAAACGCGTCTCTGATATGACAGAGATGATGCAGGCGTTCGACCGAGAGGTTAAAGAGGAAAGTGGACTGCCCTTAACTGACATCTGGTGTTTTTGGTTGTTTCGGTTACCTTTTTACAATCAGTGGTATTTAATACAGACAACGTACCAAAACCTTATTAGCTAATAAAAAATCAATACAAATGAACCTCGAGGTCTTGCTACTAAAAGTCAAGTGTCGTATGATAGCAATTACCCAAAATAGTCAAAAAGGATTGTTGAAATGGTCGCAAATGTTGCGCATCGAGGCGCATCAGGGAATTATCCTGAAAACACCTTGCTTGCCTTTCAGAGGGCACTGGAAATTGGCGTCGATGAGATCGAAATTGACCTGCATTTTAGCAGAGATGGACAGTTGGTTGCCATGCATGATTCAACCGTCGACCGAACGACAAACGGCACAGGTGCAATCACCAATCTAACCTTTAGTGAGATTAAAGCTCTGGATGCCGGAAGTTGGTTCGGTCAGCGGTTCCGAGATGAACGTGTGCCCACATGGGAAGAAGTATTAGATTTAGTACATGGACAAGTCAAGCTCAACGTTCATCTAAAGAAAAGCCGCGACCCATCCGGAGACTATAAACATGCTATTGTCAGGGGACTACATGATTTTCGAATGGTTAACGACTCAATCCTCCTATGTGATGATGAGAGCGTTAGGCATTTTGCCTCGATTGCTCCATCAATTGAATGTCGGGTTGGTCGTGGGCAACGCACAGCTGAAGAATATATTCAGCAATCTGTGGCAATGGGACTTCGATCACTCCAACCTGGGCGAGATATCACAACGTTGGATTTCGTTCAGCGAGCGCATCTAGCAGGTTTGGCTGTTCACGTTTTTTATGCGGATACACCTGAAGATATGAGGTCTTACATTGAGATCGGCGTTGACGGAATTTTGACAAATTACCCAGATCGACTGAAAACGGTTCTGGCTCAAACTGAATTGGGAAATTAAGCTAAATCTCAAAATGGCATTTTTGCTCCATTTTGAGATGAATAGGAACTAAATGGTATCAGAAAAAACATTGCTTAAGACAATTTATGCGACTCTCGTGTTCGGCAATAGCCTTAATCGGAGGATTTATGAAGGTAGCTGTAATCGGTTGTGGTGCACAAGGTAGGGGTGGTCACGTTGCCAACTACAACAAGATAAACGACATTGATCTTGTTGCTGTTTGTGACGTGAACTTTGAACAAGCACAGGCTGTAGCTATGGAATTCGGTATTCCTTATGTTTACTCGGATTACCGAGAATTATTAGACAAACATAATTTGGATTTGGTAAGCGTCTGTACACCTCACGCGTTTCACAGGGATCAAACTGTCGATGCGTTTGAGGCAGGTGCAAATGTGATTTGTGAAAAAGCGCTGGCCGTAAGTAGTATCGAAGCAGCAGAGATGATTGCGGCATGTAAGTGGCACAAGAAAAAAATGAGCATGGGACTTCAGAATCGTGGCAGTGCAGAGGGCCGTATACTTAAACAATTTATCGATGAGGGAGGTTTGGGTAAAATCTACTACACCCGAGTTGTTGCCGGACACGTGATGGATATCCCCGGGTATAGTGTTTTTCATAAGAAAAGCCTATCTGGTGGAGGTGTGCTCTACAGTACCGCGGTACACAACCTTGATCTGGCAAACTGGATTATTGGCGATCCGACGCCCGTAGCAGCAATGGGAACAATTTATCAGAAAGTGCGCCACATGAAAAATCCTCTAATTTCCTGGAAAGGAACATTGGGGGATTTCGAGACAGAAGATTTTGCCGCAGGTTACATCCGTTTTGAAAACGATTCTGGATTATCTATTGAAAGTAACTGGCTGACTCATCCTTGGAAAGTGAGGCCACAGATTGAAATTCTGGGAGATTACGGCACCGCTGAGATTCCTTTGAAGATTTATGTGGATCAAGGCAATCAGGTTTTCGACAGAACACCAAAAATTACCGAATCAGGAAACCATTTCTTTGAAGTGCTAAAAGACTTTGTCGATGCGGTTCGTGAAGATCGAACGCCGATCGTCAAATTCAGCCAGATGTTACATGTCCAACAGATGATGGAAGGAATCTACCAATCTGCGGAAACCGGAAAGGAAGTTCTAATCGGGAAATAAGTAATAATAAGACTCAGTTTGCGACCTAAAACAGCGGGCAGTTCAGAAACCGAGTTTTTTGAAGTTATATCCACGATAACGAATAAAATCTGACGTCTTTGCCAGATTTTCCGAGTTCCGCGGTAAGATCTCGGTTTCTTTAGGTAGGTAGCAACTTGGGTTAATAAAATATTATGCAGGAATACGTAGGTCGAAATTTCTATCCCAACGAAAATTCTGAAGACAGAATCCCTTGGATAAAATCAGGATAGGTTTAAATTAACAATGGATGCCAACTTAAGGGGGAATTCATGACAGAGTCTAAAACAAATCAAAACGAGAATGGGCAAAACGCTCCCGAATCATTTCGTATAGGTTGTCTGAATGTGTCATCGTACTCACACCTCGAGGGTCTATGGGCACCTTTGATAAATCCAAGACAGGGACAGAAGGATATGCCTTTTACCGGAATGCGTATTACCCATTGTTGGGAAATCGATCGGGAAAAAGCCGGAAATTTCGGTAGAACGTTTGGTTGTGAAGTTGTTCAGAATTTCGACGACATGGTAGGAAAAGTTGATGGGATCATTTCAGGCGGCTACTACAACCATCCCTGGAACCATATTCTTCATCGACCTTATCTGGAAGCCGGTCTCCCCAACCTAATTAACCGACCGTTTACAAATTCACTGGCAAAGGCTCAGGAGATGATTGAGTTAGCGCAAAAACATGGTGCGACCATTCTCGTTCCATCCAGTCACGAACTCACTGATGCCATATCGCGTGCTAAAGCGTGGGCAACGGATAAAAATATCATCTGTTACAACGCAACCAATTCATTTGATGACTATCCAACACACGGAGTTCATGGAGTTTACATGATTTGCAGGGCGATTGCGGAAGCGGGAAATCCAGTGGTGTCAGTTGCTTACAGCACCGATAGTTGGTACAGTCCTCCGGGAGTTTTGACCTATGAACATGTCGGCCAAAACGGTCAGCAATTCTTTGGCACCTTGCATCAGGTCAGCGGTTCCTGGGGAACGGTTCAAATACACACATCAGAAACTTACGGCGGGGAAAGTTTCAAAATCTATATGGGGACAGGCTATCCTTTTGACAAGACCGAAATTTGGGCGCCTACAATTTGGGCATTTCAGCAGATGGCATTATATGGTGATATGCCACAGACATTTGAGCAAATATTCCACAAAACTAATGCCTTTCTTGCTGGGTGGAAGTCGGTATTGGAAAATGAAGGCAAACCTGTAAGATTAGAAGACGTGCCAGAAGATTGGGAATCCCCGGCGGAACTACCCAATCATCCAGATGACAGCACGATTTCGTTATTTCAGCAAACATTCGGGTAATACTAAACTTTGTCAAGTTAGAAAGGATCGTACATGATTTCCACAATTTGAACAGCATAAGTAAGATCTGGTTGCAGCAATCCAAAACCGATTAGTAACAACAGTAAGATTTTTACCCGGAAGTTGATATTAACCAACTTGATACCGTTTCTTTTAGGGATCATATAGAATTTCATTGCTGGTTACTTCTCTGAATCATATGAATACTACCTAACAATAGAGGACCATCAAGCTGTGCTGTAGGCACACTATTTTGTAAGGAATAGTACTTGAGAGCCGGATGTACTCTCGCATCTTATCCAATAGCTCTTTGCTTTTAGGATTGACCATTTAATTTAATATCACTATAATTCGGATTCATAGATTCCATAGTAATATGTTTTTATCTTTTATCAAGGAATTTTGGTTTAATAATTGAGGGTTGATCATATCACTTACTAAAAGCAATAAGGAAGGAAACCGATTAAGTCGATATAACAAGAAACTTCTCTCATATGGGTTACCTCGAAAATCCTGTTGAAGTGCATTTTCATGGCAGTACATTTTATGACCCTATCACGGACAAAATCCTTATCTTTCTATTTACGGCACCATTCGGAAAGAAGCCTGATCATCACTATTTGGAACAAGGAAACTACATACCTAATCTTGCTTTTACCAAAAGATACTCTTAATCCCAAGGTGTGTTCAAATGCGCAATAGCGGGCTAGAATTTATCGCTAAAGGCGAACTTGCATTCTGTGATCTAGGCACCCCGTCAAAATTGGAACCGACGGAAATCTTGTTGGAGACAAAATATACTGCCATAACCAATGGTACTGAACGCCATGCTTTCCTTTCTGAGCATGGTTATGGAGGAGGAAGATTTCCAAGTCGGCACGGATATCAGCATGTAGGAAGCGTTGTGTCCACGGGTAGGAAAGTCACCCAATTTGAGCCTGGAGACTGGCTTTTTTATGGACAATATGTTGGCCACAACGGTTGGAACATCATCAATGAAGACGCGCTGCTGATTAAGTTGCCAGTAGGAATCGACTATAGACATTGTGCCCTGTTCGGAGTGGCAGGAGTAGCACTTCGCAGTATAAGGCGAATGGGTGTAAGTCAAGGTGATAATGTTTGGGTAGTTGGTCAAGGACCTATTGGGCATTTCCTTGCACAAGCAGCAAGAAGCGTAGGTGCTAAGGTAACGGTTTCCGACATGATAGACAGAAGACTTGATGCTGCTAAGGAATGTGGCGCTCACATTGCCCTAAAAGCGAACAGCCAAAAGACACCTGAAATCATCAAAGAAGGTCGCCCTTATAACTACATTTACGATTGCTGTAGCGTCGAAAGGCTCCTTTCCGATATTTGTGATAATCGGTTGCTTGCTCACAGCGGCACAGTTGGGTTGATAGCGGTTCGTGACCAGATAACTTATCCTTGGAGTTTGCTTCACGGTACGGAAGCAAAGATCGAAACATCATGCCATTTCGATAAGGACGATCTAAGAGTACTTCTGTCCCTTTATAAACAGGGCCATCTTCAAATTGCACCAATAGTCTCACACATTGTCTCAATTGATGAAGCACCGCAAATCTACAAGAAGCTTGCTAACAATGCCAGTGATCTCTTTGGAGTAATCTTTGACTGGACTGAAAATGTTTAATGAATTTGGGGAAAGACTTAATCATAAAGAATACACTTGATCGGTATTTCGTTGTCGTTCCATAATAGCGAGTGATCCAGATCGTTAGACGGCAGACAAATTTTGCTAAATAGAATTGCTTGTCTTTCTAAGACAGGCGGTTGTTATGGAAAAAGAGGTTATTAACCTTCATTGAGGCCCAAAGATCAATGCTATAAGGTTACCGACTGACAAACTATAAGAGTAACCTCACAACAGATTCGCAAGATACAGTATCAGCACAAAATGGGAAATGGTGATACCATGGCCCCGCGGGTATAAACTCCTGCAGTAAGAGAAAGAAACTCTTAAACAGTGGGTAGAGACTACTACGCAACTACAGCCGTAAGATATGGTCGAACAACCTACTAAATGTTAAAACATCGAACACATTAAAAGACAATAATATTACTTCTTCTTTCACATATGATCCTCAAATCCAACAACAACTAGATGGCTATATGGTCGACACTTGTACCGTAACGCATCATAATTATGATGGTTTCGCGGTACTGATCAGGATGTGGATCACTTTTAGCTTTTTCTACCATGATTTACACTTCCAATTTTTTGACTATATGATTGGTGTATTGTTCTGCTCATGGATTTTAACTTCACTTCATGTTTTCATTTCACTAGACGTGGCAGGTTAATTATTGTTTGGGAAAATCGTGATCAACCAGTTGGGCCATGTCAGGCCTAGATATTTCAACTCAGGGAGGTAAGGGAAATGATAGTCAACGGTTTTGAAAGGAAAGAGAAGAACTTAACTTAAAATGATGAAAGACAAATCAATGGAAGGCAGATCGTCTATAGTAAACAAATTGGTTCTAATTCAGCGGCGGTTGTATCATGATCAACTAATCTATAATTGCACCTGTTACGGAGCCTGCGGATTAACAATGATTGGTATCTTACTGATGGTGAATCGATTTATCCATTTGCCTGTTAATTTGCTAATCGTTTTAATCGTTCTACTTACTGGAGTCCTGATTGTTATTGTTTCACGAAAACTGGATCTTCTGCAAATTGCCAGGATTGCTGATGATCGTTTGAAACTAAAAGACCGGTTAAGTACAGCAGTTGGGATTACGCGTAAAAAAGACCATCTCGACTTTGATGCGGCTCAATTGCGTGATGCTGCAAATGAGGCTGAGAAAATTGTTCTATCATCCGATTTTCCATTGAAAGTTCCTGCTTTATGGAAATTGATCCCAATCCCGATTATCTTAATTTGCCTATCCTTCCTCATCACCGAGAGGCATAATCAACCTGAGTTACCAACTGCAGTAGAGAGACAGGCAATTGATCAAACTGTTAATCAATTGGAAAACCTCATAGGTTTTGCCGATGAGAGCCAGCTGAAAGCGGAAATTCAGGAAACAATCAAAAAGTTAAAGGGTGAGCAAATTACAAGTCAACAAGCGCAAGCTAGTCTGAGTCAACTCCGAGATCAGGCTCATCGACAAAAGCAGAAGATAAAAACAGACCAGCTCAAAGAAACCCAAAAAGCTATCTATGAAGTAACCAACATGCCTATGGGTGATTTAGCCGCGAATTTTGATAAACTTGCTGATCAATTTGATGGGCTTGATGCTGAACAGGTGAACGAGTTAAAGCAAAAACTACAGCAGATCGCGAGGGCTTTGGGAGAGAATCACATGATTGGTAACGTTAAGAATGAATTCTCCGACCTGCAATCAGAGGTAGTCAGTGCTGAGAAGTTAAAGCGTATGGCAGAGGCTTTGCTTGATCTAGATCGGCAGTTGCAACATTTAACCGCAATAGAGGAGACGCTAAGTCAGATTCGGGAAAGCCGGAAGCGTATAGCACTAGCTGGGATCGAAATGAATCAAAGTAGTAGTAGCATTGCTGATGGCAGTGGTAATCCTGGTCAAGAGTCCGGAACTAGTGATGTACAAGGAGTAATCACTCAGGGTGATAATAGTACCTGGATACCCAATAAACAAAATTCTGCTGCTATGCAGGACATGTCAATGCAAACACAGTTAGACGGAGATTCTATCTTGCCCAATAATGCCAATGGTATTGATTTGAACTTAAATAATATTTCATCTGATCGTCAAGGACTTTCGCAGGTTTTCGTGTCTCAAAATTCTGATAGTAGTATTGAACCCGAATATGTTTCATTTCGACAGGCACATCTGAATGCCAAACAGAATTATGCTGAGGCAATACGGAGAGATCGTATTCCCGTTAGGTATCAACAGCAGATTTCAGATTATTTAGATGCCATAGCCCTGATTGACGGGCCTTAGAACCTGTTTGTGAAAAAGAAGGAGTTGAAATAACAAGATATTTTTGAGGATATAAATTATGAACGTAACTGGTGCTGATGGAACTTATTACACCATAGAACCAAAAGCTGACACTTTGATTTGGCCTTCTTAGAGGTGCAAGATATGAAAACCGAGGAGCAGATGTTGTTCATGTTTCTCGGTGGGCTGTTCTTTAGTTTGCTGATGCTGACCGGTTGTCGACATCCGTTTCAACCCCAGTCTTGGAGACAAAACTACGCCTAGTTGAGAGGGAGTGACGGTCTTCACGGGTTCGACTCCCGTACAATATATTTCTTTTTATTTATGCCAAGAAATATGGGAAATAGATGACAGTTTACTCACAAAAGGAGAAATAATGAAAACACATAACTTTAGATTGTCAGCAGTAGTTGGATTAGTAATGCTTTTGGCTATGGGTTGTGCCCCTGTAAGTTATATTGGCAATTCATATGAGCCTACAGATAACGTTGACCTCTACTTTTCTGTGGATGATATAAAGATGGAGTATACAGTCATTGGTCATGCTCTAGGCGTGGGTGGATGGCAGAAGAACCACAAAGGAATAAAAGAAGCCTTGATTAAAGATGGAGAGGGAAGTAATCTGGCAACCTTGGCGACCGTGGGATTGGCATGTAGACAATGAGGTAACTGCCTTATTTCTAAAGTACAAATAAATAGCTCTATAAGATGTTGAAACCTTGTCCAACAAGAAGTTAGTTCTGAGAAGATAGTTAATTAGCAAGCCATACATCTTTATTTACGCGCAATCCCTAAACAACGAGAGGCATTCTCAAGATGGAGAAAACCAATGAGCTATTCAAATTCTGAACTGTTACGGACACGGGCTTGGTGACAATCAGCGACTGAACTGATTTCCAGCGATCTTCCGCGCATCTTTAAAGGTCTTGGTCCACGGGCCTAGAACTATCGTTTGCCCGTAGAAATTGCTCTCGCTGAGCATTGCTGTGGGCTGGCTCTTTAAGCGTTGCTTGGAATCGACGTAAACCTTGAGCAGGTACCTGCCGTCAGGAAGCGTTTCCTCTTCCGGCCGCCAAGCACGTTCGGCACCTTGCGGCCTGAGAAGAAAAAGTGCACCAGCCACGCGGCGCTTCGGAGTCAAAGAGTTTTGTGTAAAGGCTATCGGTTCTTGTTCCCAAGCAGATCGATTTTCATCCCAGGCGTGAACGAAAAGCTGAACCCGAACCTGATCCGGCCATTCCTTCGGGGCATCCTCAATAATCACCATGTGCTTCGACGGATACCAATTATCCCTAGGTAATTCCTCCACGGATTGATATGTGCCACCGACGACCTTGGCGTAATCCTCAAGCCAGGCAAAGAAGGCCTTGTAAGACTGGTCGTCCACGTGCATCTTTAAGCCTCCCATGTGTGATACAGGATGGGCATTCGACGCTTTCTTTTGAATGCCATTAACCTTCTCTGGTAATTTAGATGTTGGTTTCAACAGTATCAAGCTGCGCCGTGGCTCCTTGATGTTGATCAAGGGATAGTTACCTTCGGGTACTCGTTGGCTTCTTTCGATCCAGTGCTTCAAGGTTTCTTCGGGGCTCTTCTTGAAGAGGCGAAGTCGCTGGGCGTGCTCCTGACCAAATTGGTCTTCGAATTTTGCCACTTTCTCGATCGGCCGCAGGTGCTTTGGGTTGCTCTCGTCGAGTTCGAACGGCGTGTGACACGGAAAACATCTCATCCGCTGCGACCAGATGCTGCGCACAAATGAGTCCACAACTCGACTTTTGCGTGTGTGGCGAACCACGGCGTCGGGACGATTAGGTTTCGCCCAAGCGTCAGATTCCGGAGCGGGAATCTTGACCAAAGCGGGGTCCTTGCAACAAGCCTCAATCCACGCAGCGAAGGCCTTGTGCTCGGCTTTACGGGTTTTTTCATGGATAAGCCTGGCTCCCTCGTCACTATCTTTTTCACCCATCTGAATCAATTTGAGAATCTTTGACTTGGCCGGATTCCTCAGATCGATTAGCCCCTGTGCCTTGAGCGAGGCGAAGGTCTGCTGGTGCGAGGGTAGAATGTAGTCCTTCAAATCGACGGACGAAAGATGACATTGAACGCAGCTGGACGGATCTTCCGACTGGAAGATCGGCCGAACCCTTTCATCGAAGAGCTCCAGTGGAGTAGGTTCCCCGTTGGCGAAAAGGCCAAATCCGATCGTCAACAGAAGTCCTCCTACCAGGAGTGGGAATCTCGAATATGGGACCAACGTTCGACTCAAGGCCAGCCACATCCTATTGGTAAGAGTGTTTACTCCTGAGATCACAACCAACATCAGTATCAGAATCGTGGAACTAAGTACTTGAATATTATTAATAATTCTCATCGCCAATACACTCCTGTATTTGGAGGCATGAATTTTTCGCATTTACTATTCCACCATGATCTCGGGGCAAGATGGCTGAAATGCGGCCCGACAACAAACATGCGCTGTTGGTCTTCCAAGGCCTCAATTAGTGGTTCAACGGCTCTCAAATCGCCCGCATTTGTTAATTTATTACCCATTGGCTATTATTCTTTCTTTTGAAGAGACTACCATTTGGCGGGCATTATCCGATTTTTATGTTCTTCCGAAAGTTCGTTGAGAATCTTCCCTGATACCGTTTCGGCTTCATTACTTCGTATCCAAACCGGTGTGGTCAGAACTTGTATGTTAAGACGATCTCTTGCTGATTCATTGGGTAGAGCAGTATGAAGTGTTGCCTGATGCATCATCAAACAATCACCTTGTCTCAGAGTCGGAATTTCACTGGCAGCTGGAACCGATTTGTGACTAAACGGCCAACTTAGTTTTGTGCGGTGACTGCCCGGATACAGAGCTAACCCTCCGTGTTCTGCAAATTCGACATCAGAAAGTGCCATAAAGAACCTGAGTTGAAACAAAGGGCAGGGCCATCCAGTTTGGTAGTAAGGATGTGTTCCATGATCAGCATCTTGGTGCCAGCTAGGCCATTCGATACCTCCTGTGCGTTTTTCTTTGGCTGGATTAATCACCAACACGCTGGTTTTGATACGGTAATCACCAAAGAATTGTCCTGAAATATGGTCGACAGCTGGATGGAATATTACTTTGTTAAAGATTGGATGTTGATCAAGTAAACAGGAAGTCTGTGAATAGTGAGGTCGTTCAAAACCTCTAGCTACGGCTGCAATTTCTTGGGTGAGGTCTAATTCGAGGAAATTGCTGATAATGATAAATCCTTTACAATCAAATTCCCAACGCTGCTCGTCGGACAGTATCCAACTTTTCATCTTTACAATTTCCTATCTGCTAGTTTATGTTAACCATATACTGTTTGCATCACCATTACATCTTAGCAAAATAAGACTTATCTGGCAATTGTTTTGGTCTCCAGTATTTGTCCTGCCTTCAATCTCACCTGTCGCATTGAGGTATCGATAAAATAGCCATTGGAGATTAGGTGCAAATCGTAGGTTCCAGGAGTTAACTTATCCAATCGGTAGTTGCCCTCAGAATCCGCAGTTGTGGCTGCCGTGTCGTTCCCATCTCTGCTAGCCATGATGAGTGGCTGAATCCCTTTTGGTAAGAGCCGATGACGGTTGCCTTGTCCTTGGGTTGCTTAATTTCGGTTGGTGTCATGGCAGGAACTATAACCGGCTCACGATTACAGCCAATCAGCAACAAGAGAAACAGTAGTGGCATAACCCAAGATAAGATTGTTTTCATTTACCTGCCCTCAAAACTAGGAACTCGATATCAGAATGACCTGCTCGTTTTGCTACAAATATTCCCAATAGTATGTCTGGGAAGATAGTCAACTAGCAAGCCATACTTCTGACAAAGTCTTGATGTAGCTAGGTTGTATTTAAGTTAAAAATTAAGTACAACAACCAACTTGAGCCACAATGGCATAAGATAAGACGATTACTCCTCATAACTGGCAGAAAACATAGAAAGACAAACCCAGAAATTTGGAAAACTCTCTACATGATGGGGCCTTTTCATAGTTCTTTTAAAGGGTTGAGTTTTTAGTTTTTAAGTAAACAACAATTAAGGAGGGTGAAAAGATGGTAACTATGACTATACTGCCAAGACTCCCAATCTATAGAAGGTTCGGTGATTTGTAAGCGATGTTCGATTTTAGTACCAATCAATCCCATCAACTACCATGACTATACGGCGTGATAAAACCATTTTCGGAAACTATTATCCTCTTTGTTTTCCCAAAATATGGATATGAACCATGAACAATATGAGAAGGCCAAACAATTAATTTCCCTTCTTCTGGTAAAAAATGTTGTAATTCAAATTGAAGATAAGTAGATCCAACATCGTGTTTTAGCCGATTAAATGAATTTTTTGTAAGTACGTAGAACCATTCCCAATTCCTGTACTATCCCCTAATTGAACATAATAGACACAAGACCAAGAACAATTACCATGAAGATGTGGAGCGACAAAACCACTATTTTCGTAAACTATGAACCATGAATTAACGATTTCTGTTATATATTTGCTATCATCAATAATTATTCTGTCATTCATTTTTTTTGACATGGTATAGAAGCATCCAGCTATAAAATGAATGAGTTTTGTATAGCTTTCATTTTGTAATTGATGAATATTATAGCCACTTTCATAAAGGTTTATATTTTCAATACCTTTCTTTGATTTTGGATTTTGAGTTTTATAATCTTCAAAAAATCAATTAACTTATCCCGGATTTTTTGATGATCTGGATTGAAAAATTCACCAACAAGAGTAGGCCATAGACGATGTATTTTATTAGATGTATTATTGCTTTCACTCATTTTAATAAATAACTATTATCATATTAGATACTAAAGCCTAATATAGGTCTAATCTATAATTACTAAATGCATGCATCCTCTTCCTCAGCTCGTTGCAACATAGCTTTCATATACGCAATTGTGTAGGCAGTCCCCACACGACTATCACCTACCATACTTGGAATGTGGTCAGGGATAATAGGGCCTTTGAAACCAAACTGATGCAGATGCTTCATGACCTGATACATATCCATGTAGCCATTATCAACGAAAGTCTCGACGAAATGCGGCAACGGCTTATCGACGTTGCGAAAGTGGACTTTAAAGATCTTGTTGCGTTCGGCAAAATAACGGATCGACTCTAGAACATCATTGCCCATCCATTCTCCGCCCTCTAACCAGCATCCAACACAAAAACAAATCCCCACATTGGGGCTATTTGCTATTTCAAGCGCTCTTTTGTAACCGTCAAAACTACTGAAGATACACCTTGGTACTCCAGCTAATTTAGGAACAGGGGGATCATCTGGATGAATACCAATCATTACTCCTGATTCTTCAGCCACTGGAACTACCGCCTTGATGAAATAAGTGTAGTTATCCCAAATCTCTTCCTCTGTGTATTCACGACCGTGAGACAGCGGCGTGTCAAAAACTCTGCCATGCCAATGCCCTTTCGAAGCTTTGTCAAGGTTAAAACCGCGTGCCGGAGCCGCACCACGCGTCTCCTCACGTTCGGTACTCCAAATGCCGTTACCCATATGAGCATAAGTTGTGTAAGGAATTCCAGCCTGCCCCAATGAACGCAGATGAGCTTTATATTCCTCTATCTTGGCATCTCTATCTTCTAAATTTAAAACAATTGCATCCTGATTGTGGACATCCAGATTACCAAATCCATAGACTTCAATACCATATTCAGAAAATTTGTCACGTGTACTCTTATAGTAATCAGCATTAGCGTGTGTTGCATCTGTCCACAAAACGACATGCTTTAAGCCCATTTGTTGAACGAATTGAAAGTCACTTTCTATAGCTTCCGGTGACATTTGGGCTGTTATTTTGACGCCAGGTGCTATTCTATCTAAAGGATTATCCTTAGTCATGTTTAGCCTCCCATACCAGTTCAACCACCATTAATTCGTGTTAAAATATTGCTACTACTACATAAAATAGTTCATAATTAACTATTCTATTAGTAATTGTAGTGCTCACCACTTTGATATTATACCAGCTTCTACTTGTATTCAGGTTAAAATTTTGTACAAACCGACGTAAACCCAAATTCCTTCTATTGTACTGAGGAGGATAGTTATAGCCATAAATAAAACAGGCAGCAAAATGTAGCTTTTCTCCTAACAATAGCATATTCTAGACGAGATGAAGTTAGGAACATCAAATTACTAATCCAATACCACGGTCATTTTATTAGATAAAGTAAAAAAATTCTATTGGTTTTTGCAATGATATTCGAGTTAGTACTGGTGGGATAAGTGGTGGCGAAATGGGTGTCGTTTTCAAGGGTATTCTTCTGCTCTCGGCGCCTCTCTTGTCAATCGTCAAAACACTTCAAAACATCTTGTTTCACTCATCTCTAAATCGTTAGTTACACAATGCTCGATGCGACCGTCTTTGGAAGCTATCTTGAACACTTTGACGAAACCGTATCCTTTGAGATGAACGGTAAGACCATCTGTACCAATTTCTACTTCATTTATTTGAACGAGACCAAAACCGTCAGGATTAAGCAGACGATTCATTTTCAATCTTGTCAGCCATGTCCACCCCAAGTCCCAGATTATTTTGAGGTTATCCATACCGGAATACCAACTATCAAATAGAACACATTCTGGATTAAAGCCACCCTCTTTGCTTTCTCGTATAGCTGAATCATTATAGTATGGCATAATAGACGCCATGACATATTCCCTCGACCTTCGAACAAAAGTTTTTCGGATCAAAGAGAAAAAAGGGCTGACCTTTGAACAAGT
>JYMV01033063.1_pt1 | contig 36396 bp, 31 predicted proteins | sample 338911 | NCBI WGS metagenome assembly JYMV01 (sample SAMN03354496, study PRJNA234377) | hydrothermal vent metagenome | biome: Deep sea; feature: Hydrothermal plumes at the Eastern Lau Spreading Center, Western Pacific Ocean; material: Seawater | place: Tonga | collected 2009 | depth 2000 m m | reverse complement strand
GGTGGAGTCGATGTACGGGCAAACGACGCGTTCGTTTGGCTGAAGCAAAATCTATCTGCGCAAGATCGAGCAGTGATACTTTATAATCATCCAAGTCGTAAGGTAACCAATGTCGATGATCTGCGACATCCCTTGGTTGGGAATATGTCGGATATTTTTACACTCGAGGAAGAATTTCGGGTAATGAATGCGCGCCATCAATCTATCAGAAAATTAATATCTATTGATTTCAATCAGATAGCATCTGATTTTGGTTTAAGGCATGAAATTTGCGTTATCAGTATGGCGCGGCAGAAGGCGCTATCTCCAGAACAATAAGGGACTTATTCGAATGACAAAGTGCAATTCTCTATTCGCGGCGATCCTGTGTTGCCTATCGAGCATCGTTAGCGCGGAGTTGTCGAGTCGTCTGGCGGGCCAGGCAAGTTTTGATACCCTGTTGGGTATCACCTGGGGCAATGATGCGAATCTTGCCGCTAGCAAGTCCTTTGGTGTCAGTGGTATCGCGGCCGACGGCAGCATGGATTTTGCAGCGGCGAATGACTGGATTACCGCATTGAACGGTGCCTACTATCTCGGTTACAGCGATTGGCAACTTCCCGATACGCTGCCGGTTGACAGCGCTGCTCTGGATCTGGCTCCATCCGTTGATGGATCGACTGATATTGGGTTCAATATCAGTCTTCCGGGTTCGGCATATCCCGGTTCGACCGCGAGCCAAATGGCTCATCTGCATTACAGCAGTTTATCCAATCAGGGGGCTCTTGATGTCAGTGGTGCGGGCTCTGGTTGCACCGGCCCGTTGTTTTGCCTGTCTAACAATGGCCCGTTGTCTAATTTGCAAGCCTTTTACTATTGGTCTGGCGAAGTCGATCCCACAGACGCCACGCGCCAGTTTTTCTTTCATTTCGCCAGCGGTTTTCAGGCCACTGAACTGAATACGCACAGCTATTTTGTGATGGCAATACGCAATGGCGATATCTCGGACCAGGACTCCGATGGCATCAGCGATCCACGTGAACTTTTGCTTGGCACCGACGCCAATAATTCAGACACCGATGGTGATGGTATTAGCGATTATGATGAGGTCACTCGGGACAACAACTCCGACAACTACAGTATTGGTATAGATTACGACCCGCTGTTGGCAGACACCGATGGCGATGGCTTTGAAGACGGATATGAAGTCGCCGCCGAGAGTGACCCACTGGATCCCGGCAGCCAGCCAGCGCTGGGGGATATCAATAACGACGGCACGATCGACATTGCCGACATATTGCTGGTTACTCGTATTTCGACCGGAGACCTTGCCGCAACGGTTGGCGAATCCACGCGCGCTGATATCGCACCGGTCGTGGGGGGAATATCAGTACCGGACGGAGTCGTCGATGCTGCGGACGTTCTTATCATCACCCGCTTTTCAACCGGACAGTAACGGAAACCACGAACTATGCGCAAACACAGACCTTTTTCTCTACGGCGCCGAAGTGTACTGAAAGCGATGGCTGCGACGTTGCCTATCGCGGCATTCCCACGACTTGCGCGTTCGACCTCGCACCAGTTTACGGAGGCTCTCCCGATTCCAGCCGAGTTAGCGCCGACGCTAAGCGACGCGACGACGGATTATTTCGAGGTACATCAAATTGAGTCGCTCGCGAATATCATTCCCAATCTACAGACACGGGTATTGACCTATAATGGCTTGTTTCCCGGTCCAACCATTCGCGTGCAGCGTGGCCGGGTCGCTCAGGTTCGTCAGCACAACAGGTTATCCGAACCGGTATCTACCCATTTGCACGGTGGGCATATAGAGGCCGCGAGCGATGGGCACGCGGCAGATCTTATAGCGCCTGCCCAGTTCAAGGACTACAACTACATCAACAGCCAGCGTGGCAGCACGCTTTGGTATCACGACCACGCCATGGATGAGACCGCAGAACATGTGTATCGAGGCCTCGCCGGGTTTTATATCATTGAAGACCCGGACGAAGTTTCTCTGAATTTACCCATCGGTGCGCAAGAGGTGTGTCTTGTGATTCAGGATCGCTCGTTCAACGCTGATGGCTCGTTCGCCTATTCGGGCGATGTCATGGGCGAAGAGGGTGACACCATCGTAGTCAACGGCAAGGCCCAGCCTTTTTTTGCAGTAGCTAATCGCAAGTATCGTTTCCGGGTGTTGAATGGATCGAATAGTCGGAACTATCGACTCGCTTTGAGCGATGGTTCATCGTTTATCCAGATCGGGACAGACGGTGGGTTGCTCGAGGCACCTCAGATATTGTCCGATATGTTCATGGCACCTGCCTATCGCAGCGACGTCGTTATCGACTTCTCGTCATACAATATTGGTGATAGCGTCATTCTGCAAAATACACTGGGTTCTGGTACAACGGCTGAAATCATGCGTTTTGATATCACACGCGACGAAACCGACAGCAGCACCATACCAGAAGAACTCAGCACCATTACACCGATTCCAACGACGGGCGCGGTAAATCGTACCTTTACGTTCCAGCGCGCGCGACAAGGCGGGCCGTTTACCATCAACAATCTGGCCTATGACCCCAATCGCATTGATGCCAGCCCCACACTCGGCGATACGGAAATCTGGACATTGACGAACGAAATGAATATGGATCATCCGATTCATATTCATGACATCATGTGTCAGGTATTGGAAATTGAAGGCGCTGCCCCCAGTGCGACGCATTACCCCGAACTCATTGGCTGGAAAGATACCTTCAATCTACCGCCTTTGGCGACGGCTAAAGTGATTGGTCAGTTTACCGACTTCACCGGTATTTATATGATGCATTGCCATAATCTCGAGCATGAAGACTATGCCATGATGATGAACTTTGAGGTTGTGCCTTAACTACCGCAAGAGTGTTGAGGATCCAGTTGGTGACGTTCAGTAATTGGCGGCCATTGCCCGGCCAGAACGCTTTGACCAGAAATTCCATAGCCTCCGGCGCAAAGCCCGCCAGTGTTTTCGATGAGTGCTCGGTGAGTAACGCGATTCAAGTTGACATGGGGGCGTCTATACGAAGAAGAATAAACGCCCTTTTCAATCAAAGACAGCACGATAGCCGCCAACATGCCTGAAAATACAAGGCACGCGACCAACCATAATCTGGTTGAGACAACCTGCCAACTCTGTAACTCGGAACTGATGAAAACTTAACGTTAAGAAACAGGCCTAATCGTCGAGTTTTAACTCTGAAGCCAGAATCGTGGCGCCGACGCCGACCAATGTGCCCTTGGCTTCGATTGATGCATCCGCTAACTGTGCGGCGGCCGTGAAGAACGCTCCCGCGTCCGAACCCGGATAATCCGTTTCCGGACTTGTGGTTATCAGGACACCCAGCACAACGACTTCTTTTAATCCCACATCAACCGCATCTGCTGGCCCCTCCAATGAGACTAAGCTTGGATCTGACTGACCGTTAGCATCCACCGGTGTATCCTTACGATGCAGCGACTCGGCTATCAGCTCACCGTTCGACGTATCGCGAAAGACCTTGAGATCAATACGATCCGTTACCGCCAAATCTGTTATATCGAAAAACACCAACTCATCCCGCTCGTCCTCAAGTTGGGTCGACGCATTGATAACGATGCTTTCACCGAAGACAGTGATGGTGCCTACCGATTCATAAACTGCCTCGATATCAGCGTGAATTTCATATTCACCCGACTCACCGCGCAGCGAGGTCTTGCCTTTGAATGAGATTTCATTCGCATCCAATACCCCATCACTGGCAACAGAACCCTCCACCTCGATATGAACATCGTTCCCCAGATCAGAAATCACGCCATGCTCGTACTGGGTTTGAGCAGAAGTTCGAACGGGCTGCCCGGACACCCAAAACTGTCTAATTGAAAAGTCCGAGATTGAAAAGTTCGAGATAAATCCCTCGACTTCAAGATCCTCATCAATCTCTGCCTCCGGAGATAAGTCATCGGCCTGTACAGAAACTGCCCGTATCGGGGTACCCACCCCTCCAGGGCGCGTGCCCTCAACGCGAACAAAGAGTCCGTTAACCGGTACGCCACCAGGAACCTCTAGCATGACCACGGCACTGTAATCGATCGGCTGATCGATGATGTCAAACATCATCGATGCTCCATTATGACTGGAAATGGTGCCCGTTAATTCGTACGATCCGCTATCAACCTCGACCTCAATTCGAGTTGCATGAATGACACTATTGCCATCCACCAACCCGCTGATTTCGACCATATAATCTCCTGGATTCGCGTCGTCAAGAGCTTTGAGATCAGCCAGATCGACCACGCCATCGAAGACACCATCGATCTCCTGATCCACAAGATCATCAAAGACCGTGAGACCATCAAGGACTACTAACTGCCCAAGCACAATCAAGCGATCCGTCAACGGATCAATTGAATCGACCGGCCCTTCCAGATTTTGTTCATACTCGATCTCGGTTGCATCACCCGTACCCGCCGCACTGTCCACCGCCCCGGCGACACGCACAATCATGCCAAGCTTCAGATCGGCATCACCCGCCTCGTCGCCATTCACCACAATAGTGGCGCTGGTTAGAAAATGTTCAATGCCATTGACAAACACGCTGCCAAAACCGGTGATGGGCCCTTGGCTGATGCCGCTTCCGCCCATCCCACCTTCTGCAACCTGCTGGCGGCAAGACACCAACGACATGACCAATATCACACCGCCTACTGCCCGCCAACAGGCCTTTCGGAATATACCCGGCATAGCTGCCAAACCATTGTATGTACTCATCGCCCTATCCTTACCACCAATACCAACAAATCGATTGGACACTTGTTAATCTTCATCGTTCTGATCTGGATCAATCGGCTCTTCAAAATAAAACACGCCGACGCCCGCCCGCATTCGGCCGCTGCCCTCAACCTCCGGATTCATATCCCTGTCTTGCTGTGACAGCCAGCTGTCAATCTGTTCGAGTAACTTCTGCCCACGTCTGGCACTCATTGCACGCAGTCTTGGCATCGCCTGAACGGGCACGTTGTCGTACACCACCTTGCGCTGATAACGCAGCTCTGATCCATCCGCATAAACGTTGTGCGCAATCGTAGCAATCAAATCAGCCACATCGGTGCCCAGTATTGCCAGCTTCTCGTCCTCGCCGGTGGGAGGCACATAGGCTCTGACCCGCAATCGATAGTTTCCATTGCGTAACTTCTGAATCGAGCCCACGCGTTCAAGCTCGTCGAGAATGGCTCGCGCGGGGACATCGCCACTGTATCGCTGCACCAACGCAGAAAAAGACCGGCTCTCACCTTCGACAGGCAGCGACGCTGGCCGATTACTGCTGTCATGAAACTCCTTATCCCTGACCCAACCACTGATAACGCGCGCAGCCCGATTAAAACGGGCGACCGACTCATCATTCACCGGGTTGGGTAACAGTCCAACCCGACGAACTTCCTTACGCGACAGGCCGGTAATCACCGATACCCGGGAATCACTTTGCTTACGCCCTTCGATCCCAAATTCCGCAGATGCCAAATCTACGTACACCCATTTCGCCATATCGGCGAAAGACTTGTAGGGCACGCCATTACGTAACAGCAAGCGAACCAACGGTCGGAGCAAATAAACAACGGCAGAGGCTAGAACACGCTTCACAAACCATTCCTTAAATTTGGGACAAATTTCCTAATTTATACTAATTTATCCCAAATCAACCATAATTACTATCTCGCCCGATCAACGCCAACACTAGAACCATCTAGCAGCCAACCCGGCATTCTTCAACACACGAATCAGCTCGACATCACCAGAGCGCTGGGCAATATCCATCGCTCTATCGCGGTTACGATTGCGCATGGCGCGATCCGCCCCATGCGCCAGCAACACGCTAGCCGTTGACTGGCGGCCGGCGATTACCGCCCACATCAACGCAGTATTTCCAGCGGCGTCTATTGCGTCGATATCCGGGTTGAGACGAATGATTTTTTCCAGGATCTCGACATTGCCGCCCCCAGCCGCCAACATCAGCGCCGTATCGCCGGCATAACGCCGGTCACCTGACGTAGCTTCAGTCGTCAGTAACTGATCAACAATCCCGACCTGATCGGAAATAATGGCCAAACTCAGCGCCGTATGTCCGGCTTGATTGCGCAACGCCCGTTCCGCACCCGCGTACACTAATTCCGTCACACCAGCCAACCATGCCTCCCGACATGCGAGCATCAACGCAGTATTTCCAGTTGCGTCTACCTGATTCAAGCGAGCGCCCTTGCGGATCAACAATCGAAGCACCTCAATGCTTTTCCCGTGCGTTGCCTGCATCAATGGTGACCGCGAATTTTCTGAGAGCGCGTTGACGGCGAATCCCGCATCCAAAAGCAGGCCCGCGAGGTCCAAGCTGTTTTGATTTATCGAGACCTCAAGCGCGGTAAGCTTCTGCGCATCACGCACATCGAGGTCGATGTCCATAGCCAACACCCGCTTAACCGTATCAATATCTCTGGAACGAACAGCGAGATGCAACAACGGTGCCTCGACCGGGTAAGCATCCTGCTCAACTACTCCGGCACCCCGTAACAGATCAATGATTTTCACGTCGCCGCGCCTCACGGCCAATCGCAGCGGAGAGTTACCCTCCGTATCATGGAAGTTAATATCTGCGCCACGCTGAATCAGCAGCGCCACCAGTTCATCCTTCTCGCGCCACACCGCCAGCATCAACGGCGGCCACTGCGCAACATTTACCCCCGCAGCGTCGATCGATCCGGCGTACTGTGAAATCGCATCAGCAGTCTGCTCCAAGTTGCGAATCTGCTCCCCACTCAGAGTCAGCGACGGCGCGCCCTGTCGCTGCAACTCAACCATCACCTGCGGCATATTCCTGTGTTCGGCTATGTCCGTTACTGACTCGGCTGCCTTGTTACGCAAGTGCAGCGACGGACGAGCCGACAGAAGGCGGCTGGCAATACCTGAGTGGCGCAACTGAACCGCCAGCATCAATGCGGAGTTTCCATTGATATCTTGCACATTCAGATTCGCGCCCGCCTTAACCAGACTATCCACTATCTGTTTGTGGCCCGACCGTACCGCCATCAATAACGCAGTATCCCCGAGCACATCAACATGATCGGCATCCGCCTTGCGCGCGAGCAGCACTTGAAGCATCTCGCCCTGCCCGCCGCCTGCCGCTTCCATCAACAGGGAGCGCTCATACTGGTCGACTGCATTCGCCGATGCCCCGCCATTCAATGCGCCAATCAAGCCTTGTTTATCGTCCTTTCGCAGAAGATGAAACAGTTGTTCGACGGAAACTTCCTGTTTGCTCTGCAACTGTTCCAGTTTCTTGGCTGCCAGTCGATGTCCGTTCCCTGCCGCTAGCGCAAGCCAATGTCGCGCCTGCGCCCGATCCGTTTCCGCACCCCAGCCATTTAGGTACATCAGACCCAGATTGTATTGAGACTTGTCATGACTCTGGGTCGCCGCTTGTTCAAACCAGCGCACCGCAGCAACATGATCCTTGGCAACACCTGTCCCCATACGATAGAGCGAACCTAGCTGATATTGTGCCTGAGCTAATCCTGATTCCGCCAACGGTACGAGTAACTCAACCGCATCATCAAACTTCTGCAAGCGAATAAGCAGCTTTACGTCATCCATCTCTGCGGCAACCGCCATACACGGTAGCAACAGACACAGAACAACGATCCGCAGGGACAGTCTCGAGCACTGCTTGTGGTTAGCTGGTGCCATATTTGGTTTCCACCTCAATACCGATTTTCTTAAGAAAAGGCGTCGGCAGTATGCCGCCTGCACACACGATTATCGCGTCATTGCATAGCTCTTCCAGACTGCCCTGCTGATCAATTTGAACGGTAGGCGCATCTATCTTTCGAACCACCGTATTAAACCGAACATCCAACTCCCCGGCTTCCTCAAGGTCCGCTATGCGCATCCGGTTTTTTTCCTTGGCGCGAGAAAAAGCCGCCGACCGATAGGCAATGGTCACATTGGTATCGGGCTGCTCGGCAACCGCAATTGCCGCTTCCAGCGCACTGTCACCACCGCCAACCACCAATACGGATTGGCCCGCGAATTGTTCAGGATCAATCAACCGATAGATAACTTTACCGTCCTCTTCACCTTCTACATCCAGTTTTCTGGGCGTACCCCGCCTGCCGATGGCCAATAATATCGTGTGTGTATCAAAGCTCCCCTGGTTGGTGATTACGGTAAAACCGCCTTCGCATCGCGTAATCGCTTCGACTCTCGCATGGTAGGTAATTTCCAACTGGTTCTTCGCGATCACGTCGCGCCAAAATTCCAGCAAGGCCTCTTTGGTAGTTTCAGAAAACTTCATGCGCCCATGTCCGGGTAGAACAACTGGAGCCGTCATCACCAGCTTGCCACGCGGATAATGGGACACCGTACCCCCAAACGAGTCCTGCTCCAGCGTGCGAAACCGCAGCCCGGACTCCTTTGCCTGAAGCGATGCCGCGATACCGGCCGGCCCCGCCCCAACGATCACGCAATCCAGATCAAATGAGGTTTGCCTCTTCACGGATTCGGTAATCGACTGCATCGCCTGCCGACCTTGTTCAATGGCATTGCGGATCAGCCCCATACCTCCCAACTCACCGGCGATAAATATCCCGGGTAAATTTGTTTCAAAGTTCTCCGCCACGCTGGGGATATCGACACCACGTTCGGCGGTACCGAATACCAGCGTGATCGCCTCCATAGGACAGGCTTTCGCACATGCGCCATGCCCAATACAACGAGTGGGATCTACCAATTCGGCTTTGCCTCGTATCAAACCCAGTACACCACCCTCGGGACACGCACTCGCACACGATCCGCAGCCGATACATTGAGCCGGATCAATCACCGGATGCAGCGAAGCGGGTTGCGTCATCCCCGCTGCCACTGCCGCGTCGCGACGCCTGACGGTATTTCTCTCTCGCCATTTCTTGGTTACCCAAAACACGATCGAGACCATACCGAACAACAATAGAAATCCGGTAAACGCTGCGAAGTTGAACATGTGCGATCACCACCTTTGGCGATTTGCCCTATCTGTTCTTGCAAGGTTAGCATAAGCCGTCTACTATTGGGAAAACTTTCCCATTTTTGTGATGGGCGACACAGTTGTTCGGGTTACGGTTGCTTACACTCCTCCACACCAGAAACGAAAACCGTGACCCAATAACCAAATTTTCTACGTGAGCCTATGACTATTTCTTCCACGCTATATGACGCCGAACCCACCATCGTCGGCACCACTGACCGAGAGGACAGTAATAACGCACTAATTGCACGCCAGTTGAGCTGTGTACGTGGTGATCGAACGATCTTTGAAGATGTGAATCTCACCCTCTCGCCTGGCGAATTAGCCTTGATACTCGGACAAAACGGATGTGGAAAGTCCACACTGCTGAGATTGTTCGCCGGGCTATTGTCACCCACGACCGGCGTCGTCACGTGGCCAGACTGCACCACCAAGGGTCGCGATAAACTGCATTATATTGGTCACGTCGGCGGTAACCGGGGTATGCTTACCGCCGCTGAAAATCTCGCCCTTCATCAAAGACTATCGAATACACCTGTTGATCCTCAATCCATCAACGCAGCGCTTGATACCCTAGGGTTAAAAGCAAACTCCAAACTGCTCTGCAATCAATTATCGGCAGGGCAACAACGCCGTATCGCGCTGGCCCGACTGATCCTGATCCCGGCAAAGGTATGGATTCTCGATGAACCCACTACCGCCCTAGATCGCAAAACCTCGCAGTTGTTTCGTCAATGGATTGAAGATCATCTCCACAATGGCGGCATGGTTGTCATGGCAACACATACCAGCGTCGATGGTATTGGCGCTCGCACTCAACAAATCACCTTGGACGATCATCGTGAGTGATTTCAATACGCTATCGGCGCTCATTGCCAGCGAGGTATCGACAACCTGGCGCCGCACGTCCGATATCACCAACCCATTAGCCTTCTATTTGATGGTGGTGTGCCTGTTTCCGCTAAGTCTGGGACCTGAATCGGCATTGCTGCAGCGCATCGGCCCTGGTGTTATCTGGGTGGCTACCCTGTTGGCTGGACTGATTTCGATTGAGCGAATGTTCCGCGACGACTGGGATGATGGCGTCATTGATCAAATGCGCCTGTCACCGATCCCACTGTGGATTCCCGTTCTGGCAAAGGCCATCGCCCACTGGCTGACCAGCGGGCTACCCGCAATCGTTCTTTCACCCATTGTCGCGCTGCTGATGGGCATAAACGGCGACACGCTTTGGGTTTTGATGCTGGCTCTCGGGCTGGGGACACCAATTGTCAGTTTGGTTGGAACCATTGGTGTCGCGCTCACGGTAGAACAAAAGTCAGGAAGTGCATTACAGACTGTATTGATTCTTCCCATTCTCACGCCGGTACTGGTGTTTGGTTCGGCAAGCGTTGACCTCGCTGCCAACGGGCAAGCCATCAGTGCTCACCTATCACTATTGGCGGCATTCCTAATTTTTGTCCTCTACTCAGCACCTTGGGCCGCGTCTTTGGCTCTGCGAATTTCATCGGAGTGATCAGTCATGCAACTGACTTTACCTAGCTGGATATCACCAAAGTTCTTCTTTCAACTGTCCGGGCGATTCTTACCATGGCTGACAGCGATTACCATTGTATTACTGATGGTTTCTCTCTATCTCGGCCTGGTCATCGCCCCCCCCGACTACCAACAAGGTGACAGCTACCGCATTATGTTTATCCACGTGCCAAGCGCGTGGATGTCGTTGTTGGTATACGTCGTCATGGCCGGCTCGGGTGCTATCGTGCTGGTTTGGCGAACCAAACTCGCCGAATCTATCATCACCGCGAGCGCGCCACTGGGCGCATGGTTCACCCTGATTACGCTGGTTACCGGTTCGCTATGGGGCAAACCGATGTGGGGCACGTGGTGGGTCTGGGATGCCCGCCTCACCTCCGAGTTAATTTTGCTGTTTCTGTATCTCGGTCATATCGGCTTGCAGAACTCGATTGCCGATCCGCGGCGTGCCGCCCGAGCCAGCGCCATTCTCGCGCTGGTTGGGCTGATCAACATCCCAATAATTCATTTTTCAGTGGAGTGGTGGAGCACCCTGCATCAAGGTCCGAGCATCAGCAAAATGGATGCGCCATCAATTCATAGCTCCATGCTTTGGCCACTGATTGCGATGACGATTACCTTCAAGTTCCACTACCTTACGGTTCTTGTTCAGCGTACTCGATGCCAAATCCTGTCGCGCGAGCGACGTACCCGATGGGTTCAACGCTTTGTCCAGGAGGCTCATGTATGACTCTGTCCGAATTTATGCAAATGGGTGGATATGCCCTCTATGTATGGCCAGCCTATGGATTGGCCGTTGCGGTATTGCTGCTCAACATGCTAGAGGCACGGCGCCACGAACGCGAATTGATCGATGCAATCTATGACGCCGGAATAAACGATGAGAACTGAACGAAAACGTCGGCTTGTTCTCACCGCAGGTTTGTCACTCGGCGCAGCCGCCATCGTTGCGCTGATTCTGAATGCGTTTAATCAAAACCTGGTATTTTTTTTCTCTCCTACCCAAGTGCGAAATCATGAAGCGCCCAGCGAAAACTATTTTCGCCTTGGTGGTCTGGTCGAAGCTGGCAGCATAGTGAGAAGACCCGACAGCATGACTATCGAGTTCAAAATTACCGACACAAACCAGGCGATTATCGTGGAGTACAACGGCATTCTTCCTGACCTGTTCCGGGAAGGCCAAGGCGTTATCGGATTTGGTCGAATGCAAGGCGACACCCTGTTCGTGGCTGACGAGATTCTTGCAAAACACGATGAAAACTATATGCCGCCCGAGGTAAAGGCTGCCATCAACCAAAAACACGCCGCACAGGACTACCCGATATGAACATCGATCCCGGTCAATTTGCTCTGATCATCGCACTCGGCATTGCGGTCGTACAGGTGCTGATACCACTATGGGGCGCACACCAGCAACACCAGCCAATGATGGCCGTTGCCTGGCCGGCGGCGATGGCGCAATGTCTGATGCTGGCGCTGGCGCTGTTTTTTCTTGGCGACGCGTTCGTCAGAAGCGATTTTTCGGTTAGTTATGTCGCGCAACACTCCAATACCATGCTACCGACAATGTATAAAGTCGCAGCGATCTGGGGTGGTCACGAGGGATCAATTTTACTGTGGGTATTCCTACTGTCCGCGTGGTCTCTCGCCTACAGCCTCAGCACCCGCAATGATCAATCCGTATTCAATACTCGCATACTCGCGATCAATGGCATCAGTAGCGTCGGGTTTCTTCTGTTCATTCTTCTAACCTCAAATCCGTTTGCCCCACTATCGCCGGTTCCCCTACAGGGTTCCGATCTTAACCCGCTACTGCAAGACCCCGCTTTTATTATCCATCCCCCGATGTTGTATATGGGCTATGTTGGGTTCTCGATTGCCTTCTCAGCGGCGATCGCAATACTGATCGAAGGCAATCCTTCGCCAACTTGGGCAAAACAGATTCGCGGCTGGACGCTCGCGGCCTGGAGCTTTCTAACGCTGGGAATCGGACTTGGCAGTTGGTGGGCCTACTACGAACTGGGTTGGGGCGGCTGGTGGTTTTGGGATCCGGTAGAAAATGCGTCACTGATGCCGTGGATCGCGGGAACTGCCTTGGTGCATTCCATTTTCTCGCTGCAACGAAAACAACTGTTTCATCGCAGTGTCATCCTGTTATCCATTACCAGCTTTACCCTGAGCCTGCTCGGAACATTTCTGGTTCGCTCCGGCGTCCTCACATCCGTACACGCATTCGCCAGCGACCCGGAGAGAGGCCTGTTTATTCTGCTATTTCTAGCCGCTATGGCGGGTGGTTCATTTTTCCTCTATGGCCTGCGTGCCCAACATTTTCCCCGCGCCTCGCTGAAATCGATTTGGGCGCGTGAAACACTGGTCGCGGCAGGCAACCTGTTTCTTCTGGTAGCGCTCGCAACGGTGATGCTGGGAACGCTCTATCCGCTGATACTCAGTGCGCTGGATCTCGGCAAGCTATCGGTGGGCCCGCCTTACTTCAACGCGGTCATGGTTCCTATCATGAGTCTGGCTGCACTCCTCATGGCAATCGCCCCAAGTATTCGCTGGAACAACACGGACGCTTCATTGTTGTCACATCGCATAACGTATCCACTGCTGTGTGGATCGGCTCTGGCACTAGGGTTTGCACTATTTCGCGGCCCTCTCCCTCTTTATTCAGCGGTGGGACTTTTTATTAGTGGGTTTTTGCTTGGCGCCATGATTATCGCCGGGCTAAAGCGCCTGTCGAACAGCCGTGTCAAACCGGGTAGCGGATGGTATGCGATGTTTTGCGCCCACACCGGCGCCGCAATCTTTGCTGCCGGAGTGGCCCTGTCGTCCGCATACAGCATCGAAACCGAGCAGATCCTCAGCCCGGGGGAATCGGCCGAAATCGGAGCATATACGTTCCAGTTCAATGGGGTCACTCGCCAATCCGGTCCAAATTATACGGCCTTCCGTGGAGACTTTAACGTGCTCAAAGACGGCGCGATCGTGGCTCATTTATTTCCCGAAAAACGACGTTACCCCAGCACCCGAAATGCGATGACCGAGGCCGCAATTGACTCCAGAATAACGCGTGATTTCTATGTCGCATTGGGGAATCGTGGTGCCGATGACGCGTGGTCGGTACGTCTTTATGTTAAACCCTTCCTGAGCCTGATCTGGATTGGCATTGTCATGATCGCTACCGGCGGTCTGATTGGTGTTAGTGGCGTTGTGAAATCTGCTCGCGCCGCTACAACCAACACGATGCGCGGCGATCGCCACGCACTCAGTACCGAGGTGACATCATCATGAAGTTAGGTGCGTTGATCCCGCTGGTCATTTTTATTTGCACCGTTGCGGTACTTGCGGCAGGGTTGGACCACGACCCTAGACTCGTTCCGTCTCCATTGATCGATCATCCTGCACCCGCGTTTTCTCTCCCCGATCTGTTTGAGCCGAACCATACCGTGGCCTCAGAATCGGTTAACCGGGGCGTTATTCTGGTAAACGTTTGGGCATCATGGTGCAGCGGCTGTCGTGTCGAACACTCACAATTGATTGACCTTGCGGTCACCCATGCCATTCCTATTCTCGGGATTGACTACAAAGATAATCGCTCCGACGCCTTGCGATGGCTCAAACAGCATGGCAACCCATATACCCGTGTCGCCTATGACCGTGTTGGAAACGTCGGCATCGACTTCGGTGTTTACGGCGTGCCCGAAACCTACGTCATCGATCAAAACGGCATCATCCGCTACAAGCATACTGGCCCAATCACTGATTCCGTGGTGAAACAACACATCTTGCCGCTAGTTGATGCGCTAAGAGCGGGGTATTCCAACGATGTATAGACTAATCAGCGCAGTGATACTTGCTCTGACACTGAATGCTCCGTGCCATGCAATACCCACCGATCTCGCCGACCAACGGTTGAGAGAAATCTTGGCCGACGTCCGCTGTCTCGTATGTCAGAACCAATCGTTGCTAGATTCCACTGCACCACTGGCACTGGATCTTCGTAACCAGATCAGGGGCATGATTGCCGCCGATCAATCCAATGATCAAATCCACGAATTTCTAACTGAACGCTACGGTGACTTCGTACTCTATGACCCACCGTTCAAATCCACGACCTGGGTGCTGTGGATAACACCCATCCTGCTAATACTGATTGTTATCACCGGTCTGTGGACAACGACGCGGCGATCAAATGGAGAAACCCGATGTCAGGACTAACCGCCTTTCTGCTTGTTGTGGCTATCCTAGCCATGGTTCTCATGCCTTTGTTAACCCAATCCGGGTCAAAAACACACGCTATTGCTTTGGTGACTGGACTGGCATCTCCCATAGTTATCGTCGTTGCATACTTGATGACCGGACCGGTCTCTGACGTAGAAACCGAACCTGAAACAGCGATGCGAGAACCACTGGAATCCATTCAGCCGAAGCGTATTGACTCGGTCGCAACCATGGCGAAACGACTTCACGAACGCCTTATTAACCATGCTGATGACAGTGATGGCTGGCTCCTGTTGGCGAAATCATATGACCACATGGGTGAACTGGACGCCGCGGCATCTGCCCGCCAGAAAGCACTTGAACTCACTGGCAAGGATGATGAATCAACGACCGAATCAGCAGCCATCGAAGTGTTCGGAACAATCTCTGTGGCGCCCGGAATAGCCGATCAGGTCAACGCAAGCGACACACTCTATGTCTTTGCACGTGCGGCGAATGGACCACCCATGCCGCTCGCAGCACGCCGCTACTCCGCTGCACAACTGCCCGTACGCTTCGTCCTCAATGATAGTCATTCCCTGTCACCCCCACGACGCCTGTCTGGAGAAAACAACATCGTGGTCGGCGCCAGCATCTCTAGAACAGGCGATGCGATGGCCGCATCGACCACGCTCAAAGGTTATAGCACTGCGTTTAGCCCTCAGGATGGCATCGCGACTGATATTGTCATCGGTGAGTCCGGTCGCCATGACTAACTCATCCGCTCAAGCCCAAGCAGCACCCTCCGAGATCGCCCGGATGATCACGCTTCCGAGCGAGAAGATCGCCGCATTATCCGGATTTCTGCTGATCGTTACCATCGTCGGCCTGGGGTTTCGAATAAGGGAACACAGCTATCTCAGCCCGGAATCCGGCATCGGTTACGGGCTCGGGATTATCGGTTCATCGGCCATGTTACTGCTGCTGCTTTATCCCGCCCGAAAACATGCTCGCTGGGCACGACACTGGGGCAGAGTCAAATACTGGTTTCGCGCGCACATGATACTGGGCGTCGCCGGACCGCTGTTAATTCTGTATCACTGTAATTTTCAACTCGGATCGACTAACAGTAACATCACTCTATTCAGCATGTTGACCGTTGCCAGTAGCGGCATTTTTGGTCGCTATTTCTACACTCGAATTCATTACGGATTGTATGGACGCCATGCACTGATATCCGAACTGACATCAACACAAAGCTATGCCGAATCCCGGCTCTCTGAGGTGTTCGTATTTGCGCCACAACTTCAGCACCGCATCGAACAGATCGGCCATGTGGGACGCGGTGAAAAATTCAGCTTTCTCATCGGCGGGATATTGATGCTTTGGCACTACTGGAGTCTTCAGCCTGCGCTCACACGCGCCTATCGAGTTGCTGCCGAACGAAAACACTGGGATCCCGACACCCATCAGGACCATCTCTGCGCGGCCCAGACTCACCTTCGATCCTTCCTTGCCGCGTCTCGCAAGGCTCGTGAGTTTGGAATCTATCAGCGACTCTTTTCTCTGTGGCATGTTTTTCACGTTCCGCTTTTTGTGATGCTGATACTGTCAGCGACGGTTCATGTAATTGCCGTCCACATGTATTAGGGCACTTTCACGCTATGTGGCACACCCGACTTGGTCTAACTATTTTGATTACACTTTTATCAACATACCACGCACACGCCGATCAGGCAGGACTGCTGGAGTCTATGGTTATGCCTGGCCCGGTAATTGAAGGCCACGCAGAATACGAGAATAGCTGTGGGAAGTGTCATAGCCTGTTTGACAAGGATCGTCAAACAACACTGTGCCGGGATTGTCACAAAGATATCAACCGCGACCTTGTCAGAAAGGTACGATTTCATGGGCAATCCGATGCCGTTTCGACAACCGAATGCCGCAGTTGCCACACCGACCATATCGGCAGATCGGTAGACATTACCGGCCTGAACCGCACGACATTCGATCACGAACTGACCCAGTTCTCGCTAGCGGGTCAACACCAAACGGTCAGCTGCGATTCATGTCACGATAATGACAAAGCGTTTCGCGATACGACACACGAGTGTATCGACTGCCATGCCGACGATGATGTTCATCAGGACGCGCTCGGCGATAGCTGCGGCGACTGTCATAACGCCAAACAATGGAAAGACAGCGAGTTTATACACGATGAAACCGAGTTCCCGCTTGAAGGCGCCCACGGCGACGCGAGCTGCGACTCTTGTCACCCTGATAACCGTTACATTGATACCCCTCTGGAATGTAATGATTGTCACCGTATAGATGACGTTCACGGTGGGCAACAAGGCTCGGAGTGTTCAACATGCCACGAACCAAGAAAATGGAGCGAGGTAACATTCGACCATGGCGGAGAAACGGATTTTTCACTACATGGAGAACATAAGTCGATTCCCTGCGAAAGCTGTCACAACGACACACTCGATATCGATAACCAGGATCCAGACTGCCACACCTGTCACGCCAAAAATGATATCCATCGCGAGCGTTTTGGAACGGGCTGCGATCAATGCCACACCGAATCCGAATGGGACGATCCGACATTCGTGCATGATAATGACACCGACTATCATCTTACCGGCAGCCACAAAAATGTCTCCTGCGAAAGTTGCCATCAATCTGCCGTCGTCGCTGATGCACCGGTGCGCGACTGCATTGACTGCCATCAATCGGATGATGTTCACAAAGGCGACCAAGGCAACAACTGTGCCCGTTGTCACAATGATGATCGATGGCCTGAGAAAATACGATTCGATCATGACCTGACTAACTTCCCTCTGATCGGGTTGCATGCTGCCCTCCCCTGCGAAGCCTGTCATCTCAGTGGTGAATTCCAGCAAGCCAACACGGAGTGTCATGGCTGCCATGCCTCCGATGACACTCACGAGGGACGACTGGGAAATTCCTGCGCAAGCTGTCATACGCCAAATGACTGGCAGCTATGGCAGTTTGCACATGACACGCAAACTGATTTCGCACTGAATGGCAAACACCAGAGCCTAGACTGTCTGGCGTGTCATCTAGCTCCCACAAAAGATGAGATCTCTCTATCCAGCGAATGTGCAGACTGTCATCAGGAAGATGATGTCCACGAGGGGAATTTTGGCAGCGAATGTGACCGATGCCATAACGCTGACAGCTTTCTAGACCCCGAAATTTATTTCTAGATACTCCATATAACCCAGGTTGACCGCTATGCTTAACTTAAAACTACTCTCCTTAAACTCTCTCATACTGATTTTTGTCGTCAATCCGTTTGCTATCGCACCCGCGGCGGTTTCCCCGACTTCATTTGATCACTTCTCCACCGGGTTTCCTCTGGACGGTGCCCATGACTCAGTCGAGTGCGGCAGTTGCCACAAAAGCGGTGTGTTCACAGGAACCCCCACCCAGTGCAGTCGCTGCCACATCGGCGGTGGCGTAGCGGGATCCAGCACGAAACCACCTAGCCATATCGCTAGCTCCAATTCATGCGATAGCTGTCACGAAGATAGTTCGTGGAGTCGTGTATCGGTAGTTGATCATTCAGCGGTCTTTGGAACGTGCTCTGGATGCCACAACGGCAATATCGCCACCGGAAAAACGCCCACTCACATCACCAGTGGCAATACCTGTGATGATTGCCACAGCACCGGTACGTGGACATCGGCCCGATTTGACCACAGCTCAGTGACCGGCAGCTGCTCGACCTGCCACAACGGCACCACCGCCACCGGCAAGAACAACACCCACATCGCCAGCCTCAATACCTGTGATGACTGTCATAATAATTCTCGCTGGTCACCCGCGGATCGGGTCGATCATGGATCTGTATTGGGAACTTGCGCACGCTGCCACAATGGCAACATTGCCACCGGAAAAACGCCCACTCACATCACCAGTGGCAATACCTGTGATGATTGCCATAGCACCAATGCGTGGACTCCGGCCGTGTTCGACCACGGTAACGTAAACCCTGGAACCTGCACTAATTGTCATAACGGAACCACTGCGGAAGGAAAAACGCCAAACCATTTATCAACCAATGGCCAATGCGACGAGTGCCACTCAACAATATCTTGGGTACCCGCTAATTTTAATCATGACTTTGTCACTGGATCCTGCTCCAGTTGTCACAATGGCAACACGGCGCCCGGCAAACCCTCTGACCACTTCGTGACTTCACTGCAATGTGACACCTGCCACAGCACAGACCGGTGGGTACCCATCGATTTCTCCCATTCATCCCCGGCCTATCCCGGAGATCATGCTGGCAACCCAGCCTGTACCACCTGCCATCAAGGTAACAGCGAAACCGTCATATGGGCTTCTCCCGCCTATAAACCGGATTGCGCCGGTTGTCACGCTAATGACTTTAAACCTGGGCCTCACAAACAACACGAGAATCCCGATCATTCCTACACCGTCAGCGAGCTACGCGATTGCAGTGGTGCGTGTCATATGTACACAAACTCCTCGCTAACCACGATCAAGAAAAATCGGCCTGGACCGGAACATCGAGCATCAGATGGGGATTTTGACTAATATGCGCGTCCTTATTGTATGGCTTGCAACGCTGTTAATGTCGCTCTCCGCACAGGCTGAACGCTCTCGGATTCTGGAAAACGTCGATATAGTTGACTCCAGCAGTGGACCCCAACTTGTTATCACATTCAATCACACGGTTCGTTATATCTCCCACAGTCCGCGTAGCGCGAATGATATATTTGAAATACAGATGGCGTCGAAGGCCCTGTTCAGCAACGTTGACGAGGGTTTGATTGGTAGCGAAACCTTGCAGTGGAGCCCCAACCCAGCAGTACCGTTGCTTGATATTACCTACGAAAGCGAGGTCGCTGGCAGCAGCCGCCTGACGCTAAGATTTCAACGCCCCGTTTCACTAACTATTATGAGCGGGAAAGATGTCCGCACGCTGACAATCCAATTACCGCCACCACCTGTAACGACTCCCCGACCAACCGCATTACTCGAAGACGTCCAGATCCCGTCTTCTGCCTCTACCCCTATTCGTGAGGCAATGGAAGCAGCGCGACAAGCCGTCGCAGCAAAGGATTTTTCCAGTGCGATACGGTTATATGAAAAGGTACTACGAAAAGGCAGTCTAGCCGTGAAACCCATTGCGCTCGAGTTTTTGGGTGTGGCGCGCGAAAAAAATGGCCAACGAGCACAGGCCAAGGCGGTCTATCAACGCTATCTTGCGGAATACCCTGAGGGCGGCTCCGCCGAACGTGTTCAGCAACGACTAACCGGACTGGTAACCGCCGCGAAGCGACCACCGAAACAACTTCGTGAAGCGAAAGCAAAACCCGGTGGCCGATCAGATTGGCAAATATTTGGTGGTGTTTCACAGTTTTATCGCCGCGATAATCGAACGACCGATCTTGATGGGGATAACGAATTCACCTCGATCACCTCCTCGTCACTGACCAACAATCTGGATCTGAGCGGGCGACTCCGAACCGATACCTACTCGGTTAGAACTCGATTTAGCGGCGGTTACGAGTACGACTTTCTTGGCGCCGATGGCCCCGGTAACGAGACCCGGCTAAGCTCACTCTACGCCAAGATTAGCGACAGAAAACGACGTCTGCATCTACAAGCCGGGCGTCAATCAGGGAACAAAGGCGGTGTACTTGGCCGCTTTGACGGCGCCCTGTTCTCAGTTCAGCTACCCAAGCAGGCCAAACTCCATCTTGTGGCCGGATATCCTGTTAACTCGTCACGAAACGGCTTGGAAACCAGCAAACGATTTTACGGCGCCAACATCGATCTCAAGCCGTTTGGCAAAAACTGGGGGCTGAATGCCTTTGCCATTCAGCAAACCGTCGATGGGCTAATCGATCGCCGAGCCATCGGAGGTGAGGTTCGATACTTTGTACCCGGGCGATCATTCTTTACGTTGGGCGACTATGACCTACTCTACGATGAACTTAATACTCTGCTGTTTCTTGGTCACTGGACCTTTCCTGATAACACGACGGTCAATTTGTCGCTGGACTATCGCAAAAGCCCGATCCTGTCGACCAGCAATGCGTTGCAGAGCCAAATGGCCGAGTCACTGGAAGTACTACTGAATACCTTTGATGCAAGCGAAATACAGCAACTCGCGCAAGATCGCACAGCAACCAGTCGCTTAGCCACGCTAGGGGTATCCAGACCACTGATGGAGAACCTGCAAATCAACGGCGATCTCACCATCAGCAACTTCTCATCAACCCCGGCATCCGGTGGTGTTGAAGCCACCCCAGCTACCGGTAACGACTACAGCCTAAATGTACAATTGGTTCGCAGTAACTGGCTAAAAACCGGCGATATTCACATTCTGGGAACCCGCTTCTCGGACACCAGTTCGTCATCCACCAGTACCGTCAGCCTGAACAGTCGCTACCCGGTCAATCCCAAGCTACGAATAAATCCACGGTTCAGAATCGATTTGCGCGACAACGTAAGTGACGGGTCAAGTCAAACAACATATAAACCTTCCCTGCGCATGACCTACAAGTTAAAACGACGCTTTCGTGTCGAAGCCAATATGGGAGGCGAATGGTCAAACAAAAATTTAACGGATGATACCAACAAGACCCAAAGCTGGTTCGTTAATGTCGGATACCGTATGGATTTTTGAGTAGCCCGGAAGTCGATTACAAAACCCCTCTCGATGCCAGGGTCAAAATTGACCCCTTATGGAATTTAATTGCTATCGGGAGAGGCATTCATTCGGCCTCAGTCCTGCGGGGCAAAAATACTGCTGGACGATAGGATCCCAACCCCCAATCAGAGACACATCGGGCATCAATACCGTCGATTGGTTGGCTGCTGCGCTCTGGCCTAACCGGCGACTAAGCCAGAGTATGGAAAGAGTGACAATCATCGGCTTAAACAACCTGTTTTGACCTGATAAAACCGTACCTAAGTCAATTTTCTGCGCAAAATTCAGCCAAAAATCTTTTGATATCAAAATCTTAGCGGGGTCTGACCCGCGTAGCCACCCGCGTAGCGGGTGTAGCCCGCCCCAACCAAAAAGCGATCTAACCAAGAATCCGCTACAATTGGAACTTCTCCTGCCGATAATAGTCTTTATCCACAAGAATCAAATATTTAACAATAGGTTACGTAATTATGAACAGACATGGACTGGGTTTACCCGGACGCCGGATGCGCGGCTTTACGCTGATCGAGATCATGGTTGTGGTGATCATTCTCGGGATTCTGGCCTCAATCGTGATCCCCAAGGTGATGGATCGTCCCGATCACGCACGATTGGTCAAGGCAAAGCAGGATATTCGCACCATTGAAAGCGCACTGAAGCTCTACAAACTGGATAATTACGTCTACCCGTCCACCGATCAGGGCCTGGAAGCCTTGGTCAGCAAGCCCAGCATCAGCCCGGAACCTCGCAACTGGAAGTCCAGTGGCTACCTCGATCGTCTACCGAAAGATCCATGGGAAAACTATTATTTGTATCTGAACCCAGGCGAACATGGTGAAATCGACATCTATTCACTGGGCGCGGATGGACAACCCGGCGGTGAGAATATCACTGCTGATGTGGGTAACTGGACGCTCGAATAAGCCGTGCGTGTCGTTGTAACGCCACCCAGCCGAATTGGTTCGCGGCGCTCTGGCTTTACGCTGCTGGAAGTTCTGGTTGTCGTATTCATTATCGGCATCATGGTGACCATGGGCGTCATGTCGGTGCGCGGTGTCAGCGTTGAGGAGCAAATGGCTGAAGAGGTCAAACGCATGGATGCGCTGCTACAGTTGGCTCAGGAAGAAGCCATTCTTCGCTCCCAGGAGATTGGTGTGCATCTGGACACAGACAATTATTCGTTTCTGCTTCTTGATGGCCGCGAATGGCGCGCCATTGAAGACGACAAACTATTCCGCAAGCGCGAAATGCCCGAGGGTGTTCGCCTCAGCTTAACCATAGAAGAATACATCACGTTTGCCGTTAACGACGACAGTAAAACCTCATTAACACCCCAGATTCTGCTGTTGTCCAGCGGTGAGATCACGCCATTTTCACTCGAGTTCACAGCCGAGGATAGCGGTGCTCGCATTACGCTGAAGGCGACGATTCAGGGTCAGTTTGAACGGGGTCAGGAAGAGTGATGTCGCTGCATTCACGACGCTGGCCTCAACGAGGTTTTTCCTTACTTGAGGTCATGATTGCCCTTGCCGTCATTGCGATCGCTATGGGTGCGCTGATTCGAGCCGGGGGTGACTACGCCAGTAATACCTCTCATCTGCGCAACAAGATGCTCGCCCAGTGGGTCGGCTCCAACCAGCTTACCAAGATGCAATTATCCGATAAGTTCGCCGCAGCAAGCGTGCAAAATGGCACTGAGACAATGGCGGGGCGAGACTATCAGTGGACCTCGACGGTGTCTGAAACCGCAGTCGAAAATATGCGCCGCGTCGAAATCAGCGTCGCCGATATCGATCAGCTGGACTACTCGATTTCCACCGTCATCGGATTTTTAGTGAAGCCGCAACCATGAGTAAACTCCGCCCCCGACGTCTCAATATTTCAGCTGGTTTTACGTTGATCGAAATACTGGTGGCTATCACCGTGTTTGCGATCATGTCAGTGCTGTCCTATTCGGGACTGCACAGCCTGTTAGAGACGCGCGCTCACACGCTCGAACAGGCCGAACAAATGGCCGACCTGCAATTGGCCATGAGCATCCTCGCGCGTGATCTGCGTCTTGTGGCGCCACGCACCAGCCGCGATCAATACGGTGATGTGCGCCCCGGTCTAAGCAAGGAAGGCGGCGATTCCTCGCCGCTTGAATTCATCCGCGGGGGCTGGCGCAATCCGTTGGGATTACAACGCAGTCAGCTGCAGCGTGTCGCCTACCACGTTGACGACCAGAAACTGATTCGCTCAAGCTGGGCAACACTGGATCTTGCGCCCCAATCGGAACCGACAGAAATCGTATTACTGGAAGGTGTGAGCAGCTTTTCGGTTGAGTTTCTCGATGATAAGGGTACAGCCACCAATACGTGGCCGGTACAATCCGGTCTCGACTCGGAACCCGCCGCGGACCTGCCCAAGGGGATTCAAATCACCCTGGATGTCGAACCATGGGGTGAAATCTTGCGTGTATTTGGGCTCGCCGGATGAGCTACCGGTCGAACCCACTGCGTAGCAAACGCGCCTCAAGCGCGCGACAACACGGCATCGCCCTGATTACCGCCTTGCTGATCGTCGCACTGGCCGCCACCGCCGCCGCCGCCATCGTGGCGGATGAACAAATCTCGATCCGACGCACATCCAACATCCTAGACTCCGAACAGGCCTATCTATACGCCGCGGGCATCGAATCGTGGGCAATTGACGTACTCGCTAAGGACAAAAAGGATAACAAGTTCGACTCGCTGAATGAACGCTGGGCGAGTCTGCTACCGCCGTTTCAGGTAGACGGCGGCCAAATCAGTGGTTACATCGAGGATGCTCAAGGACGGTTTAATCTGAATAATCTGGTCGATAGCAAGGGTAAAAAGAACAACTCGCAGATTGTTATTTTTCAGAACTTACTCGACAACCTTAAAATTAACGAGGACTTGATCCCCTTGCTAGTGGATTGGCTGGACAGCGATATTGAAACCACATTTCCGGGTGGCGCGGAAGACAACGAATATTTGGGGGGAGACCGGCCCTATCGTACAGCGAACCAGTTAATGGCTCATCCCAGTGAACTGAGGTTGCTTCTGGGCATGAAGGACGAGATCTATGCCCGTCTGCTGCCCTATGTGACGGCGCTGCCTAAAATCAACGGGCAATCGACCCCGATCAACGTCAATACGGCGCCGGCACCCGTTCTGCAGGCGATCGATCGTAAACTCACCCTGCCCCAAGCTGAAACCCTGATACAATCGAGAGAATCCGAGCCTTTTGAGGATGTTGCGGTATTCACTAAGGCTCTAAAACAGTTGATCGGGGAACCTACGTCTGGCGGAGAGTCCCTCTCGTCCAACGATGCGTCCGGAAACGCAAAAAAATCGATTGCCAGTAGTGGCTCTAATACTGACTTTGATGATGGCTCTCACGACAAATCCAGTGCCTCTAATACTGACTTTGATGATGGCTCTCACGACGAAAATCCCGGCACTGAGGAAAACAGTGCAGATGCCGATAGTTCAAGCAATGCCGGCTACGATGTGTACTCAGAATATTTCATATTGCATGCAGACGCCCAAATCGGCGACAGTAATGCACGGCTGGACAGCCTGATCATACGGCCACGAAGTAAGAAGGCCGAAAAAAATGGCAATAACGCGGCCGTCGAAAATCCACAGGTGGACAAACCATTGAAAATTCAGATTGTCTCTAGAGGATGGGGGCTATAAATGCGTGAACAACTGCTGATACGACTGCGTACGACCGATAACGGCGATACCAATGCCGAGTGGATGGTATTTGACGAGGCCGGCAATGGCATCGGCAAACCCGCTAACGGTCCGCTCTCAGCGCTAACGAACCACACGGATGATCGCCGTGTGACACTGCTCGCACCAGGATCCAGCTTCCTGCTGACGCATACCGAGATGCCCACAACCGACCGCAAGCAGATCATGCAGGCGTTACCGTTCGCGTTGGAGGAGAGTCTCGCTGACGATCCTGAAGACCTGCATTTTGTTCCCATATATGGAAGCAAAGGCCAAACTCAGGTGGCGGCGGCTGTCGTCAGTCACGATGACATAAACCACTGGCTGGATAGCCTGCGATCGGTCGACATCGAACCCACCTGCTTGATACCGGATGTGTTGGCGCTGCCCTTACACGATGCAGCGTGGACGCTGCATGTACACGAGTCCGAAGTATTGATACGTGCCACCGCCAATTTTGGCTTCGCGACCAATCTCGACTCGCTGATAGAAACGATCGAACTGGCACTCAATGACACCGATTTGGAAATACCCTCCCGATTTGTTGTCACCGTGTTCGGTGAAACGGACTACGACCTGCATGCGCTGGAAAAAACCGGTATCGAGGTACGAATTGAAACCGCCTCGGAACCGCAGATCGCCGAATTTGCCCACACGCTAAAAGATCAACCAGCGCTCAATATCCTGGTAGGTAAGTACGGGGTATCACGTGAACTGAGCCAAATGATCAAGCCATGGCGAACGGCTGCCGCGCTGTTCATGGTTTGGCTGGGACTGCAAGCCGGACTAATGATTTGGGAACATAATCAGCTACAGACACAATATGCCCTAATGGACGAGGAAATAACCCATATTTATAAGGACAGCTTCCCCGGGTCATCTCGCATCGTTAATGCCCGGGTTCAGATGGAACGTAAACTGAAAGAATTGCGCCAATCCGGTGGCGCTCAAGACAATGGCTTCCTGGAACTACTGGCGATAGGCGGCCGCACCCTGAACGGCTTTAAGCAAATCGAACTCAACGGCGCCCAGTATCGAAACAATGAACTAACACTGGAGCTTAGCGCCGATAACCTGCAACGTCTGGACCAGTTCAAGCAGGCATTGGACAAGACCGGAAAGCTCTCCGTTGAACTCCAGTCGGCATCATCACGTGATAACGTGGTCATCGGTCGGATTGTGATTCAAGAGGGAGAAGGCTCATGAAGCAATGGTTTCTGAATCTGGAAAAACGCGAGCAACGAATCGTGTCCATTGGCGCTCCGCTGCTTCTCGTCTTCCTGATTTACTCGTTTGGCTGGCAACCGATAAGTGAATCCGTCGAACTACTGAAGACCCAAACCCAGAGCCAAACCCAGACTTTGCAATGGATGCGCAAGGCCGCCGTCGAAGTAAAACAGCTTCGAGGCAATACCACTCAACGCGCCCGCATACCGGCCGGCCAATCGCTCCTCGCCGTTATCGACAAAACCACGCAAACAGCCCAACTTGGCAAGGCAGTGAAACGTATCCAGCCCAAAGGGAAAAACGGTGTCCAAATTCGACTGGAACAGGCCGCGTTCGACAATATGATTGACTGGCTAAACAAACTGAAGACTCAGCAGGGTATCTCTATAACCACCATCAGTATTGAACGCCTCGACACACCTGGACTGGTAAACGCAAGGATTTCTCTGGCATCCTCCATATGAGATGGCCTGGCGCCGTACTGGCGTTAACGTCGCTGTACGCGTTGTTTCTTGTTATCCGTTTACCCGCCGCGGTGGTCTATGCATGGCTCGAACCCCATCGAGGCGACATCACACTTTCCGATGTCAGCGGAACCATCTGGCAAGGCCAGGCAAAATCCGTACTGCTTCAGGGCCACCGGTTTGAGCAACTGTCTTGGTCGACCCATCCCTTTGGCTTTGCTAGAGGATGCATCGCGCTTTCGGTTAGTGCCTCACTCGATTCCAGCCCACTTCGCTCAGACTTGGACTATTGCCTGTCAGGACAAACCACCCTGAGCAATGCCGCGGTCACACTTCCCGTATCACAGGCACAGAAATTATCCAATCTAAACTACGTGGATGCCGATGGATTGCTGTTTCTGGATATACAGGAACTCGGCATAAGTGATAATAAAGTGAACGCAGTCTCCGCATCTGCCCGTTGGGATAATGCCAGTCTGGCATTCGGTGAAACCGTGAGTCTGGGTGATCTCACTGCAGAGATTAGGTTGAATGACCACAACGCGATCGTCGCGATCATCAAAGACCAACAATCGACGACATTTCGAATTAATCTAACCCTGACTGTGGATGACGATAACACCGTGACCGCAGAAGGATTCATCGCCCCCCAAAACCCCAATGATGCAGAGGCACACAACACGCTGTCGCTACTCGGGAACCCCAACAAGCAGGGGCAATATCAGATCAGCTATAAGGGAACGCTTTAGTTAGCCCCTCCCCCTAACCGTCTCCCTCAGGAAGAGGGTATTTATTCACTAACCGCCGCGGGGATTTTAGACCCAATCAGGTCTCAAAGGTCCGCCAGAAGATTTCTGACTTCATCAGCGCCACGAAACTTGTCATTCAACTCAAGCGCCTTGGACAGACTCGATTTGGCCTCTAGGCCCATGCCTGACTTATGCTGAACCATCCCGATATGATAAAGAAACAATGCGTTGTTTGGTACTTCAGCAACGACACTCTTGAGAGCGGTCAATGCCTCCGGATAGTCTCCACGACGAAAACTAACCCATCCATACGTATCTTTCATGCTCGGATTTGGATGCTTGGCAAACTGCTGCGACAGATCAAGTGCTCGGTCCAAACTTGCCTGATCTGACCGGTGATCAACCAGTAGCGCTGCAAGATTATTCGCAGCCACCTTGTTTTCTGGCTCTATCGTTAATACTTCGTCATAGGTCTCAATCGCCCCGCCGATGTCGTTTGCTCCGTCCTGCACCGCCGCAATCGGCATCAAAATACTCGTGCGATTCGCGACTTTATCCAGACCAGACCGCAACACGACCAGTGCGCCTTCAGAGTCACCCGACGAGTTCTTCACCAACGCCAGCGTGGTGTAAGGCCGGTTCCACTCAGGCACCATTTCAATGGCCGTCATCAAATCATCGGTGCCACCATCGATATCTTTTTCGGAAAATTTGATCGTGCCTCTAACGTAGAAAGCAAAGCCATTTTTGGGATTATCTGCGATCACCTCATCCATTCGCGCTATAGCCTTGCCACCTTGCTTCTGCGCAATATATCCTTTTGCGATACCTGCCAGTGGTTCCAGACCGTTGGGCTCAATCGCCAACGTTTTCTCATACTCGGCGATAGATTCCTCAAACTTTTTCTCGCCCGCCAGCATCTGGGCCAACAAAAAATGTCCCAGAGCCTTATCAGGATGTTCTTCCAACAGTTCATCCAGTACGGCACGCAAAGCCACAATATCCTTGCGTGCGACTTCCAGCCGAGCCTTCTTTTCCAACAGTTCAAAGCTACCCGGGATAAACTTGAGTCCTTGATCAATTGCATCAGCTGTTAGCTCAATCTTCTTTCCCGCCGCCAGCAAATTGATATACGCCAATCGTAGCGGAAGATCCGCCGGAGCGGCACCAACGGCCTTACTCATAAAGTCTCTTGCGAGTTCAATCTCCTTGTTCATCAGGTGCGCGCCCGCGAGCAAATGCAACACTTGGGATGACTCGGGCTGATCTCGCAACACCGACCGTAGATCGGAAATCGCACTCAGCGGATCCTGATCCTTCAAACTGATACGCGCTCGGATCATTAATGCATCGTTATCCTTGGGGTTATCATCCAGCACTTCATTCAACAGAACCAAAGCCCCATCCGCATCGTTCTGCTGTAGCCGGATACGGGCCAATACATTCTTTGCCTTCAACCCATCCGGACCCGAACCGTCCAACTCAACGATCTCGTTGTAGACAGTGGTCGCCGCCTCCTTTTGATCGTCCATCAGGTACAATTCACCCAGAGCCATGCGCAAATCCAGATTTCCTGAATCTGACTCAACAAATGCCTTCAACTCCGCTGCGGCAGAATCCCAATCTTTCGATTCTTTCAGGAAACGAACTAGCGAATACTTACGATCATCATCATCGGGGTTACGCGCCACACTTTCTCTCAGAACCGCCTCACCTTCATCAGCCCGCTTCTCATTTGCATAGAATTTTGCCAACAATAATCGTGGCGGCACCGCATCAGGATCCGCGTCGACCATCGCCTTGAAAAGCGCCTCTGCCTTTTCAGGTTTGTTGTCTGTCACATAGATTCTGGATAAACGCAACATCAACGACGATGTGTTGTCGACCTTTGAAATACCTTCCTCAAGAACTATCGTTGCCTTATCCAGATTTTCTTTCTTAATATGGTAGGAACCAATCAGACTATAGGCATCAGCCTCATCAGGGTTTTCTGACAATACAGACTCTGCGATGGCAAGACCTTCTTCCCACTGCTCATCCTTGAACAACAGTGCGGCGTTAATCAGCTTGGCCGGGGTATTGGATGGATCGTAGGCAAGCACTTGGTCTACGTGCTCCCGAGCTCTGTCATACTGCTTGAACAAAAGCATCAGACGAGCAATGCGGTTGTGCGCTTCGGTATACTGCGGATCAAGGTCAATCGCTTTCGATAGCTGAGCTACCGCAGGTCGCCAGTTCTGGGCCTGCACCTCGATCACGCCCATGTAGTAGCGGCCCTGTGCATCTTTAGGATCAATCTGAATGACATTCTTGAATTCGACTCTGGCCTTGTCGTAGTTATCTTCTTCCAGATAGGCCTTGCCTCGCTCGAGGTACGATGCCTTACGTTCCTCAGCACCACCGCAAGCTGCCAGTAAGGTCGCTAACGCCAACGCGGCGGCAATCGTCAAATTCTTGGTGCGAAATTTCATCATTCTCTCCTGAGTAAAAATTTTCACTCTCATTAATCAATTTTTTGAAAAAATTCTTGCCGATATACCGTGTACTGATTTAGATTCCTACAGGACAATAAGGCCCTTGAACGTAATTACTGACAAACCGATTACAACCCCGAACCACAAGACATCAAATGCCTTCGTTCGAGTCGCAATAATCAATTCACAGCCATAATAAAGGATGATCATCTTTATCAATACCACGTCAATATAATACTGCTGCACCGACAGTTCCGACATAAATCCAACCACTATGACGCCAACGACGACCAGAAAATCCATCGGCGTCACGGTAAAAAATCGATTTCTCTCGTAGCGAACCCCCATCGCCACCATGGCCGCCAGTATCGCGTAAACCGTCTTTTCCAGAAATGCCCATTCCAGATAAAACGGTGAAGGTGAAATTTCGCACAGAAATACAATAAACCCCACCGCTATGTAAATGGCCCCGCGATTGATTGTCGACCTCATACTTGGCATAACAATCGTTGCCACCATGCCTAACAACAACAAAGAGGACCCCATTGTGAAATCAATAGGCACCGCATCAACCGCCAAACTTGTGCCCACCAATACCAAGGGCAAACCGATCCTAACGATGAGCATGGGCCAACCCACAATGACCGCCTGACCCGTGCGCGACTGAACCAATCTGCTTACCCAAGTCTCACCCGACGCCGACCCGACCTTCCAATCACTTCGGGCGGCCAGACCCAGAAGACCAAAAATCACCACACAGACCCCGAGGTAAATCGACAGGATCAGGCCATCGCCTGCATAACCGAGCACCAACGCAGACAATACCAATGCGGCATGTACCGCATAAATAACGACCACTGAGCTATAGTGATCGAAGCCCACTTCCAGCAAACGGTGATGAATATGATTTTTGGTTGCCTTGAACCAATTCATTTTTTGGTAAGCGCGTTGCGCCAATACCGCGATAATATCGGCGACCGGTAAGCCTAAAATCAATGCTGGAATCGCAGGACTCAAGGCCGGATTAACATTCTGCGTCAGATCGATCGCAACATAGCCCAGCACAAAACCCAAAAACTGACTGCCGCTGTCGCCCATGAAGATGCGTGCAGGGTGTGAATTAAATCGCAGGAAACCAAACACTCCGCCGACGGTCGCCAGCCCAATCAGAACCAACTCATCTCCCCCGCCCAGATAGGCCAGATAAATAAGGCACCCCAAGCTAAGCAAGGATTCACCGCCCGCTAAACCATCCAGACCGTCTGAATGATTCATCGCATTAATCATTCCGATCAACGCGACCACGGTAAACAGGCGGCCCACCGTGTCGGATATCGGTTCGAGCCCCATTAACGGTAGATGCGTCACATAGACATCACCCAAGTAGACCAATGGGACAACGGCCATAAACTGGCCAATGAACTTTACGTAATGACCCAACTCACAACTGTCATCCCAGGAACCAAATACCAGCAACACCAATGCACCCCAAAAGAAGTACATATGCTGGGGTTCCGCGACACCAAGAATAAAGTACAGCGGTATCAGTGAGCCAACGACGATGCCTATTCCACCAACACGAGGGATCGGGTGCGCATGAACCTTACGCTCGTCAGGTTCGTCCAACATTCCAAGCGCCGGGGCAAACCGAATCATCACCGGAATAATCAGCATACTCAGCGCCAACGCAACCGCAAATGCCATCAGATACGACAGTGTACTCATTCTGGAATATAATCCTTGAGCAGCACTGATACCTTGCTGGCAAATCGGCTTAGCTTGTCGTCTGCATCGGCAACGTCTTCACCCGGACGAATGAACGTTGTCAATCTAACCAGTGCGCCATCGGTTCGATTAACATTCAGTGCATCGACAAACAGATACCACTTAACCATGTACTCACTGGTAATGTTACGACCACGCTGCTGAAACCAGTAGTAAACCAACTGCGTGTAGTCACCTTTCTTGATCACGACACGATTGACGTTCAGGGCACCGCCATCGGGCCCTACGGCAGGAACCGGATACTCCGCAAAGTCAGTCATTCTCCAGCCACCGCCAGGTAGACACGATTTTGGTGAGTGCGCGGCCTCTCCTACTTCCTGCGAAGCGTAGTAGGCGGAATACAATCCAATGTTGCCACCCTTGCCATCGATAAACTCTAGTTTTAGATAGTCATCCAGTTTCAATATGTCCAGATAGATCTGCTCCATGCGTTCCGAGGTACCCTTCCACTCATCGATAACCATGGGAAATTCGTAGAAGTCGGTTCGCTCCGGGATAACCCGGTCACGCTGTTCAAGCCCAAGTTCAACCAAATAAAACCCGGCTACCATGACCACCGCTACATAGGCCGTCAGCGCCACCGGGCGTTTTTTACAAGGCAGAGGCGACTCAAGCGGTTCCGGAAATTCGAGGCCAAACACCTCCTTCAATGGCCTTGAATCCCTGCTGAATACCGAAAACATCCACATTTCCAGCAGGATCAAACCGACGCTGGCCATAAATACCGCCCAACCCTCAAAATCGTGCAGAAAGCCTTGCGCCTGTTCTATGCCCCAGTGCTCAACCAATACGCCGATGACACCAATACGAAAACTGTTCATCAAGACCGTAATCGGGATGCTGGACAGAAACACCACCACCCGCTTCCATGTAGCCACCTGAAAAAAGTAGGCGCAGATTAACGCCAGACTCATCAGCGGAAACAGATAACGCAAGCCATTACACGCCTCCACAACCTGAAGTTGAAATTTCCCCAGATCGATTACGTTACCTTCCAGATAAACACTGATATCAAACAGGCGAATCACAAAAACGCCGATCTGCGAGGAGATCAATTGCAACTCGGAAGACAGGCGGAACAGGAAGATACCAGGCAGTGGCACCATCAAAAACAGAAACAGAAACGGAAACATCACCAAGCGATAGCGTGGCCAACCAAGAAAAGCCAGCGCAATCCCGTTCAGCGCAAACACACTTCCGTACTGTGCGAGTGAATGCGTAGCACTCACCATGCCGATAAACATCACCGAGCAGCCAATCAGGATACCCGCTACGCCGAGCCACGAGCGTGATCCCTCGAGAACGGCGAGTTCTTCCTTCTTCTGCCAAATAAGGAACAGGGAGATCAGCGGAATCAGATAGCCATGACTAAACTCTTCCCTGACTTCCCAAAAATGCACCATCTGCGCCAACGCATCGATAACGCCGTATCCCAAGACCACGGTTGCGGCAACAAACAGAACCCAAACCAGCGCCGGGTCGGACCATATCTGAACGTCATTTTTGCTTGCCTGACTCACGCTGAGCCCTCGCTAGATACTAAAATGTTGATGGATATTAATTGCTGGATGGTCACTCTCAGGGCGATCATCAGGTATAGATCTAACCGATAATATGAGCATCTACTAATTTAATCGGCTGATAGCCCCTAAGCTAAAGTGCAGGCCGCCCAACGTAGGCGAGACCGCCATAGATTCAAGGCTAGAGATAGTAGCTCTTAAGTGTATCACCAGAAACAGATGTCCCCAACGTCAAGTTCTAGTAGACTTTGGCCAATAACAATAAGCCATGCCATACAATCCTACTGGGATCATCGATCCATGAAAGCCCTTCTGGTTAACAAGTTTTACTGGATGAAAGGGGGAAGCGAAGCCGTCTTTTTCGGCGATAAAGCCCTGCTTGAAGCCAACGGACATGACGTTGTCCCGTTTTCAATGCAGGACAGTAAAAACGTCCCTTCCGAGTATTCCGATAGCTTCGTGTCGAATATCGACTACACCAGCGGCAAGATCAGAGACAAGATAACCAGCGCCGCCAGAATCGTGTTTTCGATGGAAGCGCGTAAAAAGATGCGGCAACTGGTACAAAAAACTAGCCCTGACGTGGCGCATTTCCACATTTTTCAACACCAGATCTCGCCCTCGGTGTTCGCGCCTTTACGCAAGGCCGGCATCCCCATCGTCTTGACTCTGCACGACCTCAAGCCAATCTGCCCCAACTATAAGATGTTCACGCACGGCGAGGTCTGCGAACGCTGCAAAGGTCGCAAATTCTACAATTGCGTCAAACATAAGTGCACCAAGGGCTCCACAGGAAAAAGCCTGGTTAATATGGTCGAGATGTATTTCCATTATTTTGCCGGGTATTACCAAAATGTCGACCGCTACGTGGCCGTCAGCCGCTTTTACCAACGCAAAATGATCGAGTTTGGCTTCAGCGAAGATCAGGTGGTGTACATCCCCAACTATATTGATTGCGAAGATTTCGCCCCCAGCGGGTCAGATGACGATTACGCGCTGTATTTTGGTCGTCTGTCCGAGGAGAAAGGACTAGAAACCCTGCTGGAAGCCGCTAAACTCCAACCAGACATCCGTATCTTGATCGCAGGAACCGGACCCGCTGAAGACGCACTTAAGCAATTGGCCGCGTCGCTGAATCTGGATAATGTTGAATTTGTCGGGTTTCAGACCGGTGAGGCCATGCGCAATCTGCTTGATCGCGCCTCCTTCACGGTTTTACCCTCGAAATGGTACGAAAACTGCCCAATGTCGGTGCTGGAATCCTTGGCCATGGAAAAACCCGTCGTCGGCGCCAATATTGGCGGAATCCCCGACCTGATTGCCGATGGCGTCGATGGTTTCCTGTATGACAACCGCAGTCCCGCTGATCTGGCAGAGAAAATGGACCGGCTGTGGCAAGACAAGGCCTTGAGACGAACCTTTGGCCAGACTGGACGCAGTAAGGTCGCAGCCGAATTTAACCCGCAAAAACATTACGATCAACTCATCGCCTTGTATCAAGACATTGGCGTTGGATCAGACTGATACGGAGACAGACAATGGCACACTCGGACTTCACCTTCCCCCCCGCGGAAACCGACGACACGAAACAGAAACTCATTATTTTCGATGCGATAAAGGACGGAAATACGACGGTTTGCAACCTTGCATATGCGCTGATCGACGAGCATTACGAGGGCGAATACAGTGACCCATTGTTTGCGTTCATGCAGGTTCGCACCGAAGTCGAAGGCATTGCGGCGCGCCTGATCGAACAAGGTCGCTTCGAGGACGATGGCAGCATTGTCATCACCGAAGCAGACATCAAGGCCTGATACGGTTTTTCCCGAAAATAGGGGCTAAAGGAACTGCGGCCCCACGTCGACAGACTAACTAACGGCTGCAAATAGGCCTTAACCCGGTAATATTCTCTGAATTACCGAATATTACTACGTAATTTAACGTATTTCCTGCTATATTAATGGGGAATATACTTCGGTCTACCTTCGGGTATCCCTGAAGTCACCATGCTGTACGGATGACGCTTCTATGCAAAATGTATCGAATTATGATCCGGCGTTAATGCCGACCGACGTTTCAGTCATCACAACCTACCGTTGTCAGATGCGTTGCACCATGTGTGACATTTGGGAAAACCCAAGCGACCGCAAGACTGAAATCACACCCAAAGATCTTGAGATTTTACCCAAGCTCAAATTCGTCAACGTGACCGGAGGCGAGCCCTTCATCCGTCGGGATCTGGAAGACATCGTCGAAGTCTGTTATTCGAAAGCGGATCGCGTTGTGATTTCCACCTCCGGTTGGCATGTCGATCGCATCGCACAGATGGCCGAACGTTTCCCCAACATCGGTGTGCGCGTCAGTATCGAAGGTTTGGCACAACACAACGATCGCCTGCGCGGACGTCCCGGCGGCTTTGACCGCGGGCTCAGAACCGTATTGCAGCTCAAGGAAATGGGCGTCACCGATGTCGGTTTTGGTTGCACCGTGTCCAACCAGAATTCCGAAGACATGTTGTGGCTGTACGAGCTGTCGAAAAACCTCGGCATGGAATTTGCCACCGCCAGCTTTCACAACTCCTATTACTTCCACAAAGAAGACAATGAAGTCACCAACAAGGAAGAGGTGATCGCTGACTTTCATGAGCTGATCGAGCGCTTAATGAAAGAAAATTCGCCGAAATCTTGGTTTCGCGCATTCTTCAACCTCGGCCTGATCAACTACATCCGTGGCGGCAAACGCATGCTGCCGTGTGAGGCAGGCAGCGCCAACTTCTTCATCGAACCCAATGGTGATGTCTATCCTTGCAATGGTCTTGAGGAACGCTACTGGAAAGCCAGTATGGGCAACATTCATAACTATGACAATTTCGAGGAACTGTGGTTCAGCGATGACGCCACCAAGGTCAGAAATCTGGTCAGCACCTGTCC
>JYMV01027634.1_pt1 | contig 36429 bp, 26 predicted proteins | sample 338911 | NCBI WGS metagenome assembly JYMV01 (sample SAMN03354496, study PRJNA234377) | hydrothermal vent metagenome | biome: Deep sea; feature: Hydrothermal plumes at the Eastern Lau Spreading Center, Western Pacific Ocean; material: Seawater | place: Tonga | collected 2009 | depth 2000 m m | reverse complement strand
AAGGTGTAACACGCGTTGAAGGACAATTTGAAAACAAGGACCTTGTTGAAATATGCAATCAGGAAGGTGTACGGCTCGGAGTTGGAAGAGCTGATTGTTCTGCCAAAGAATTGCGGCTCCAAATAAAAGAACAAAACCTGGCAAAGACCAGTGGGAAAGCCCCCCAACGTAAACCGGTTATTCACAGAAATCACCTCTTTTTGGAGTAATTTATGACAGTCAGCCAACCTGCTTTTAATGCTAGCAACAGTATAATCGTTCGTCTCAATATTGATAATAAGATTGGGATGTTAGCCAGTGTGACTCAAACCATTTCTGAGATGGGTGGAGTAGTAGGAGCGATTGACCTCGTGCAGCCTGAAGCCGGGGTTTTAGTTCGTGACATCAGTATTTTTACTCATGATCCTGATCACAGCGATCAAATAGTAACGGCAATCAAGAACCTTCCGGGAGTTGAATTTATCAACTTTTCTGACCGCACATTTTTGGTCCATTTGGGTGGAAAAATCAGTATCCGAAACCGTATTCCCGTCAAAACCCGTGATGACCTTTCCATGGCCTATACTCCGGGAGTGGCTCGAATTTGTATGGATATCTACGAAGATCCTGAAGATGCATACAAACTGACCATCAAAGGCAACACAGTCGCAGTGATTTCCGATGGTACTGCAGTATTAGGACTTGGTGACATTGGCCCTAAAGCCGCCATGCCGGTTATGGAAGGCAAAGCCATGCTTTTTAAAGAATTCGCCAACATAGACGCATGGCCGATTTGCCTAGACACCACAGATACCGAAGAAATTATACGGACTGTTAAGGCCATTGCTCCTGGCTTTGGTGCCATAAATTTAGAAGACATTTCAGCGCCACGCTGCTTTGAAATTGAACGCAGACTCCGGGAAGAGCTGGATATTCCGGTTTTTCATGATGATCAACATGGAACTGCCGTTGTCACGACTGCCGCTTTAATCAATGCTCTAAAGTTCGTTGATAAAAAAGTTGAAGACATAAAGGTAGTTGTTTCCGGTGCAGGTGCAGCTGGAACCGCATGTTCCAAGATGATTCTACAACTTGGTGTAAAAAACTTGATTGGCTGTGACAGCAAAGGTGCAATACATCCTAAACGAAACGATCTCAATTCCAGTAAACGCTGGTTTGCTGACAGTACAAATCCAAATCAGGACTCTGGAACTCTCAAAGATGTAATTGCAGGAGCAGATGTCTTTGTGGGGGTTTCCGCTCCCAATGTGATCAATCAGGAAGATGTAAAATGCATGGCCAAAGATCCAATTGTTTTTGCAATGTCAAATCCTGACCCTGAAATCAGTCCAGATGAAGCCTTACCTGTAGTGGCCGTGATGGCAACCGGACGCAGTGATTATCCAAATCAAATCAATAATGTCCTCTGTTTTCCGGGAATATTCCGTGGAGCTCTTGATTGTCAGGCCAGTACGATAAATGAAGAAATGAAATTGGCCACTGCACACGCCATCGCCGGTACTGTAAAAGAATCACACCTCTGTGCAGACTATATTATTCCGAGTGTATTTGACTCATCGGTTGCACCTAAAATTGCTAAAGCTGTACGGGAAGCCGCTATAAAAACTGGGGTCGCAAGAAGGAAGAAAAGTTCACAGCAGAGATTCAGCTAAGGTTTACGGGAATCTAAACTAATAATCACATCCGGCCTGACCTAAATTTCCATGTTTTCCAGGCCTTTAAAACGTATATTTTCAGCAACCTCTGGAACATCAAATTGAAGTTGAGGGAGAGTCATGGAATCAGGGAGAAGTTGTAAAAGGTCAACTTCGAATCAGGAACATGAGCAGCAAAACTGTTGCTGTAAAAACTTCCCAAATTATTCTTGCACATGGTTTAAAAAAAGCTTTCAAAGAAGGTACGGGGGTTCCCTGGGAAGTTCTCGAAAAACAAGTAGCAGCTCAGGATATTGCACTGCAGGCCGGCTCTGAACTAACTTTCGGCTGGAATTTCAATTTATCTACAGACTGCCAGATAACTGACAAACAGGGTGGATTATATCTGCTTTTTGGCGGTGATGAAGCACTAACTGAAGGTGGACGGCTTAATTTACAGATTAACCTGCATCCAATCCTGCAAAATTATTTGCAAACTTTCACGACTCAATTTCGTTTTTTGGAAAAATATCAGAAACGAAAATCAGAATGGACTGAGGTCAAGCTCATTCCTCCAGATTCACGGGAATATCCCAACATGGACTACGTGCTCTGTTTCCTCCGGATTCATGACGAACAACTGGAGGCTCATTATCGATTCAAAATGAGTGGACTCGGACGTACTGGAGAAAAGATGACCGTCACAAAAAAGAATCGTGAGCTTGAGCAGAGCATACCTCCGGAAAAATATCTTCAGCCCGGAGGTTTCCCTAACCGTGCCTGCTTTCGTGAAAATATTGATCAAGCTCTCAATATAGCCAGACCGGAAGTAATTTTTTGATCAGGTTTGCCGCTTTCAATTCATCTCCATTATCACTCCGGACAAAGCGCAGAAAAGACCTGGAGTCCATGAATACAGTTTAAAATCCTGTGCTCAATCTGATCGTGAATCTGAATCCCAAATCAAGTCCGGAATGACAAAATAAATACTTTTTCAGTAAACCCTAATTATTGCCGGTGGATTAGCGAATATAGGGCTGATCCAGTTCAAACTCCAAATCACCGGTTCCCAAAGAAATCAGACCTTGTGAACGACCTATTATTTCTCCAGGAACAGATTGAAACGGCTGACTGTTTTTATCAGTAAGAATTCTGAGAGAATACTTTCCACTGAGTTGTTGACCTCCCATAGCATTAGTTTGGCCAATACTGAAATTTTGTGGTGGCCTGAAACTCGGGAGCATTTTGATGGCAACAGGACGGCCTTGTTGTGGATCAAAGAGCATGATCACCAATCTATCTTCTAAACCTAGTTTACTCTGCAATTCAGGAGCAACGGTGATTGTGCCCCGGATACTCGTATCTGGAGAATCTGTCTCGACAGCCAAAAGTTCCGCAGGAAAAACCTGAAAAGGGTGGTCCACAGAATATTTTACTCCCTCAGTTCCTAAAGGTAACGGCTGAGATAGAGGCCCAATGACTTCTCCAGCTGTAGGAAGATTTGGGTCCCCATTTTTGTCGGTGAGTACAAGCAGGCGATAAGAGCCGCTGAGCGGTTGACTTGCGTCATCCTGTCCGATACTAAATGTTGAAGGCGGTAAAAAAGGGTTGAGAATTTTCGAAGCAACCAATTCAAATGTTTCCGGATCAAAGAGCAAAACATGAGCATTGTCAGTTTTGACAATTCCTCTTGCTCCCGGACCGGAAAGGATCACACCGCTGATGCTGTACTGTAATTGAGCAGTGCCGCGGCTTACTTCTTTCCAGAGAGCATAAACAGTTAGGCCCACAAAACCAACGAAGGCAGTCAAAAATATAAGTTTGTTTTTGCTCACAATATTTAGTTTTAACGATTGTTATACCAGCACTTCTGCCTGAGGTGTCGTTGGGAGACTTGTGGTTCCCATCAAATATTTATCGATACAACGTGCAGCCTCACGCCCTTCCCAAATGGCCCAAACTACAAGCGAGGCACCACGATTTGCATCACCTGCTACGAACACACCGTCTTTACTGGTCATAAAATTTTCATCTGAAAAAATATCATACATCGGCTGCGCGTTTTTCAGCAATTTTTTAACTTGCTCAGATGTAAAAGGTTTTTCTCCTACACGAACATTCAACTCAACTCCCAGTCCTTCCAGTAATCCATCCAATTCTGGCCCCAAAAATCCCAATGCCAGAAAAACCAAATCAGTGGACACGCTAAACTCTGACCCCGGAACACGCTGCATCGTCATTCGACCAGGCGCAGAGTTTCCCTTTGCTTCCCATTTCCATTCTACACAAACCGCCTGCAAAGCTTTAACCCGGCCTGAGTCGTCGCTGATTATCTTTTCCGTCAAAATATTGGCTCTACAATCCGGATTCGCTTCTTTATGCACTGGAGTAGGACGCGGCACCATATCAACCAGTTCAAACTGATGAATGTTAGGATCTGCACCTTGCCGATTTAGGTTACCCAAACAATCAGCTGCTGTAAATCCGCCGCCGAGAATTACTGCTTTTTTGTTTCCGGATTCGATTTTTTGCTCTTCCGGAATGGAATCCCCGGCGACTTCACGATTGCGCTGCGGAAGATAGTGCATTGCATAATGGACTCCTTCTAAGTCACTGCCTTCGACCATCAACTTTCGCGCATTTTGCGCACCGGTTGCCAACAGGATAGCATCAAAACTGTTCCGCAGTTCTTTGACTGAATAATCCACGCCTACATGGACTCCTGTCCGGAACTTGATCCCCTCTGCACGGAGTTGTTCAACGCGTCGGGTAACCACTTTTTTGTCCAACTTGAAATCCGGAATACCGTAAACCAGTAATCCACCTATTCTATTGTCTTTTTCAAAAACAGTCACATCATGTCCTGCACGCCGCAACTGCTGTGCCGCTGCCAGTCCGGCAGGACCGGAACCCACTACCGCAATGCACTTACCGGTAAGTTTTTCAGGCAGTTGAGGTTGTATCCAGCCCTCTTCCCAACCTCGCTCAGCGATGTGCTTTTCAATTTCTTCAATTGTGACAACATTCACTTTTTGCTGTTTTTCTGCTGCATCCAAAGTGTAATGTTCATTCAAAACACAAGTGTCCTCGCATGGTGCAGGGCAAATACGGCCGGTAAACTCCGGGAAATTATTGGTGCTGTGTAATGCAGCCAGAGCTTCTTTCCAGTGTCCACGATAAACAAGATCATTCCAGTCGGGAATCATGTTGCCCAGGGGACAGCCCATGTGACAAAACGGTACACCGCAATCCATGCAGCGGGAGGCCTGACGCTGCAAATTTTCTTCAGACAAAAAAGTGCCATATTCCTGAAAATCACGCACTCTTTCATCCACTGGACGCAGCGGCGGGCTCTCTTTATCAAATTCTAAGAAACCTGTATCTTTTCCCATTTGTTAATACTGCTGCTATTTAATCGAGGATTTATTTTTCATTTTTTCCAATACCGCCCGGTATTCTATCGGCATTACTTTTACAAACTGACTTAATGTTTTTTCCCAGTTTTCCAATAAACTTGCCGCACGGTAACTTTTTGTATAGTCTTGATGTCGCTCAATCCATTTCCGGAGCCATTTTTGTTCCTGCAGTTCACTCACAATTTCCAATTCAACCATTTCAGTGTTGCAGCGTGAATGGAATGATTGGTTCTCTACCAAAACATAAGCAATCCCACCACTCATTCCTGCGGCAAAATTCTTTCCGGTTTCTCCAAGCACAATTACCCTTCCACCTGTCATGTACTCACAACCATGGTCGCCAACACCCTCAACCACTGCCATTACACCACTGTTACGGACAGCAAAGCGTTCACCTGCAATACCGCAGAAAAAAACTTCTCCGCCAGTTGCTCCATACAGTACAGTATTGCCTATTAAAATATTTTCAGCTGCACTGTATGTAGATTTTTTGGGAGGATAAACAACCAGCCGGCCGCCGCTCAAACCTTTTCCCGTGTAATCATTGGCATCACCCTCAAGCTCAAGAGTAACACCATGAGCCAGGAATGCTCCAAAACTTTGCCCTGCAGAACCCACAAATTTGCAGTGAATTGTGTTATCCGGCAAACCTTCTGCACCATATTTTTTGGCTATATGACCACTTAACATAGTACCGACTGAGCGGTTCACATTGTTGATCGGTAACACAAACTTAACTGCCTTTTTGTGTTCCAGCGCATCTTTAGATTCTGCAATCAGCTTAAGATCAATTTGTTTGTCCAGTCCGTGATCTTGTTTCTGAGTACAGTAAGGAGTGTCCTTTTCTCCCACAGGAATCTGATGCAGGATTGCTGATAAATCAACTTTTCCAGCTTTCCAATGGTTTACGTTCGTGCGCTGCTTCAACATATCTGTTCGTCCTATCATTTCATCAACTTTGCGAAAACCCAGTTTGGCCATGATATTCCGTAGTTCTTCTGCTACAAAAAAGAAATAGTTGATGACATGTTCCGGCTTGCCAACAAACTTTTTACGTAATTCAGGATTTTGTGTGGCAATACCGACCGGACACGTATTGAGGTGACATTTACGCATCATAATGCAGCCGATAGCAATCAATGGAACAGTCGCAAAACCAAATTCTTCTGCACCTAACAAAGCCGCTACCGCTACATCCCTTCCGGTTTTAAGTTGACCGTCGGTCTGTAAACGTACCCGACCGCGCAATTGATTCAACATTAATGTCTGCTGTGCTTCAGAAAGCCCAAGTTCCCACGGCACTCCCGCATGTTTTATCGAGGTCAAAGGTGACGCACCAGTCCCGCCGTCGTGACCAGCGATTGTGATGACATCAGCATGAGCTTTTGCTACTCCCGCAGCAATGGTACCAACTCCTGCTTCTGCCACCAGCTTAACGTTGATTTTTGCTTGTGGATTAGCATTTTTCAGATCAAAAATTAACTGAGCCAGATCTTCGATAGAATAAATATCGTGGTGCGGAGGCGGTGAAATCAAGGTCACTCCGGGAGTGGAATTGCGAATTTTTGCAATTTCCTCACTGACTTTATTCCCAGGTAGTTGACCGCCTTCTCCCGGCTTGGCACCCTGAGCGACTTTAATTTGGATTTCTGTACAGTTGACCAGATAATGGATTGTAACTCCAAAACGTCCTGAAGCAACTTGTTTAATAGTACTGTTTGGGAAATCTCCGTTTGTTCGTTTTTCAAAACGTGCAGAATCTTCACCGCCTTCTCCACTGTTGCTTTTTCCACCGATGCGATTCATGGCAATCGCCATAGTTTCGTGTGATTCAGAGCTGATCGATCCAAGTGACATCGCTCCAGTCACAAATCGCTTTACAATTTCCGCAGCAGGTTCAACTTCATCAAGCGAAATTGGAGTTCCTTCTGCAAACTCAAACAAGCTTCTCGGTGTAGAAAAACGCTGTTTCTGTTCATTGACGAGACGTGAGAATTCATTATAAGCGTCCTGACTGTTTTTGCGGACAGCTCTCTGTAGAGTGTTTGTCATGACCGGATTAATTTGATGAAATTCTCCGTTTCTGCGCCAATGATATAATCCTCCTCCAGACAATATTTCTCTAGTTTCCGGAGTTTTTTCCAAAGCCGTTTCATGCCTCAATAAGCTTTCCTGGGCAATTTCTCTTATACCAACACCGCTTATTCTGGATGGAGTTCCTGTAAAATAATCCCGTATCAGTTCTTCATCCAGTCCAATCGCCTCAAAAATTTGAGCGCCACGATAGCTTTGTATGGTAGAAATTCCCATCTTCGAGAAAACTTTATACATTCCTTTACGAATGGCCTTACAATAATTCTGATTAGCTTTTTCCAGCGTTAATTCCTCAGGCAACTCCTTTTGCTGAATCATTTGTTCTATAGTTTCAATAGCCAGATACGGATTGATCGCACCTGCACCATAACTTACAAGTAAGCAAAAATGTGTAATTTCCCTCGCTTCTCCGGTTTCCACAATTATACCCGTTTTGTAGCGTACCCTTTTGAGAGTCAGGTAATGGTGAACTGCCCCTACTGCTAATAAGGCAGGAATTGGGACTTGATCCTTAGCTGCACCGCGATCACTCAAAACCACAAAAGTTGTACCGGAATTCACTGCACTTTCTGCTTCTTCACAAAGTTCTTTAAGCGCTCTGGAAAACCCTTCAACACCTGAAGCTGCATCAAAAAGCATACTTAAAGTTTTCGATCTGAAGTCCTGTTTATCGAGTGCTTTAATTTGTGCAAGCTCTTCATTGCTCAGTATTGGATGAAAGAGTTTCAACATCTTTGCGTGATTTGCTCCGGGATCAAGAATATTTCTTTCAGACCCCAACCTGCTTGTCAGTGACATCACCAATTCTTCCCGGATTGCATCAACGGGAGGATTACTAACTTGTGCAAAAATTTGCTTGAAGTAATCATAAAGCAGCCGCGGCTTGTCTGAGAGCACGGCTAACGGCGTATCGTCACCCATTGAACCTGAAGCTTCAACACCGTTTGTAAACATTGGAGTTAATAATAAATTTATATCTTCGGTGGTATAAGCAAAAATTTTCTGCCTTAATAAAAGTGATTCAAAATCCGTTTCCGGTACCTGATCCGGTTTTGGCAAATCAGACAATTCAAGCATATTCTCTTTCAGCCACTGCGAATAAGGTTGAGCGTCACAAATATTAGCTTTCAATTCAGTATCATCAATAATCCTTCCCTCTTTGGTATCAACAAGAAACATCTTGCCCGGCTGTAAACGCCCTTTAAATTTGATATTTTCCGGAGGAATCTCGACGGCTCCTACTTCAGAGCCCATAATGACCAGATCATCTTTTGTCACTACATATCGCGACGGACGCAATCCGTTACGATCCAGTGTCGCTCCAATTTGAACACCATTTGTAAAAGTGAGAGATGCCGGACCATCCCAGGGCTCCATTAAATGTTCATGGTATTCATAAAATGCCTGTTTTTCAGGAGTCATTTCCGGGTTTTGCTCCCATGCTTCCGGCACCATCATCATCATTGCATGTGGGAGAGAATAGCCGGATTGAATCAAGAATTCGAAAACATTGTCCATGCAGGCGGAATCACTGCCTCTTGGAATAATGATGGGCTGCAGTTCGCTGATATCCTCATACAATGGTGACTTTAAAGTCGCACGTCTGCCCAGCATCCAGTTTATATTACCGCGCAGTGTGTTTATTTCTCCATTGTGAGCCAAATTTCTGAAAGGCTGAGCCAAATCCCAGCGCGGAAAGGTGTTAGTCGGGAAACGGGTGTGTACCAACGCCAAAGCACTACTCAAGCGTTTATCAGATAAATCAATGAAAAATTTCCCCATCTGATGTGGAATCAGCATCCCTTTATAAATTATGGTACGTGAGGACATGCTGATAATCATAAAACCTTCAACATCCTGCAGTGATGAACGTATGGCTTTACGCGTTACATACAATTTATTTTCAAAGCGGTCCTGATTATAATTTTCAAACCTGCGATGCCCCATGAACAATTGGCGCATAGCTGGCATTGTGGCAAGAGCCTGTTTTCCAATGTATCCTCTGTCAATCGGAACATCACGCCACCCCAGCAAATCCATCCCTTTTTCAACAATGTGACTTTCAATCACTTCGCCACAATGTCTTCTGGCATAAGGATCTTGAGGAAGAAAAATGGAGGCAATCCCATACTCTCCGGATTCAGGCAAATGGAACCCGGAACTTTGGCATTCTTCAACAAAAAACTGGTGGGGAATTTGAATCAAAATTCCAGAACCATCTCCTGTATCTGGATCTGCGCCAAGTGCTCCCCGGTGATTCAGATTGCAGAGTAAACTCAGTCCCTGCTCGACAATTTGGTGAGATTGCCGATTTTTTATCTGAACTACAAATCCCACACCACAATTGTCGTGCTCAAATTGAGGATCGTAAAGCCCTTGTTTTTCAGGATATTGATACATATAGGAAACTAAAATTATACTTTATAAAAAGCTCTGCACTAAACTTTATGAAGTTATGGTTTTATTCTTTTGGTTTATTCAACCAACTATTAAAACAAGTCAAAATATATCATGAGTAGGCAAAGCTTTTCGCTCATGAATGATCCTTTATTGACACTATAACATATAGAGAAGAACAGAAATTCTGAACAAAATCAAGTTTTCTGCTAACCAGGAAAATTGAGTTTTATGGAAAAGACTGAAAAACAGAACAGCTGATCAGTGTTGTAACTCGGGTGTTTTGATCCGGTTGATAATTTGCTGCTGGGCAATCGAAAGGATATTGCTCGTTACCCAATACAAAGTCAATCCGGATGGGAAAGTGAAGGTAAAAATAGTAAAAATGAAGGGCAGCATTTGCATGATTTTCGCCTGTGTGGGGTCCATCATTGCGGTTTGTGGGGTCATTTTTTGTTGAATGAACATAGATGCCCCCATCAGCAAGGGCGTAATCCCCAATCCGTCCGGTTGCGACAAGTCACTAATCCAAAAGATGAAAGGTGCATGTCGCAATTCAACGGCACTTGAAAGTGAGCTATAAAGCGCAAAAAACACAGGGATCTGGAGCAGCATCGGTAAACAACCACCAAGCGGATTGACTTTATTTTTACGATACAGCTCCATCATTTCCTTGTTCAGCTTTTCTTTGTTTTTTTTATACTTTTCCTGTAGTTTCTTCATCCTCGGAGTTAACTGCTGCATACGCTTCATACTTTTCATGCCCTTGAAAGTCAGAGGAAACAAAACTACACGAACTATAATCGTCAGAATAATAATAGCAACACCGTAGTTTCCAACATAACCGTAAATCAAGCGTAGTAAATCCAACAGTGGTGCTGCCAGAATTTCCAGAGTCATGTCGTGAGACATTTCCAGATTGTGCCCAAATTTCAGCAATTCTTGATCTTCTTTTGGGCCATAAAACATTCTAAAATCTGACTCAACGAGAAGATTTGGCTGTAAATTTGTCTTCGGCAGAGCTACACCAAAATATGGAGACAATTTTCTCTCTCCCAACTGATTAGCTTGTGGTTCAGAAATGTATGATCCTGCTCTGAAAAAACCGTTCTTTACCGGAGTCATTGGAACTGCCGCACCAATAAAATATTGATCCTCAACACCTAACCATTTCATTTGCGTTACGGGCAGTTCATTTTCTATGTTTTCAGTGCTTTCAGTCTGCAGACTCTCATCGAAAAAAAAGACTGGACCTTCATGAGAAACTTGTTGCATTCCGCCGCCATTGTCTGCAAGCCGCTGTTCTCCAAAAAAATAAAGCACTTCCAAAGGACGAACATCATTGGAGCGATTGATCAACTGAATACGATAATTTAAAAGATAACTATCAGGATTTGCTTCGAAGATTTTAACCATCTGGAGCCCGTTCACTATGGGTGAGGTTAAAGTGAGTGTAGTATTCAGGCGTCCTTCTTCCAGCACAACATGATCTTGACTTGCAGAAAATACAGTATTGCGAAACATTTCAGTGGTTTTTGCATCTCCCTTAAACTCTTGAGCAAAAGCGGGTACTCCTTCCAAATGATTCCCGAACATTTGTACACGGTTGTCCACTGTTACTTCATCAAGATAATCTGGACCAATGAAGCTGGTAAGAAATGGGAACCAGGTACTCAAAGTAAGCCTGGGCTTTGTATGTTTATAATGTTTTAACTGCAGACTTTTTCCAATTCCACCTTTAGTGTCTATAACCAACCTGTAATTCTCTGTTTCTATGGTTACTTCCTTTGATGGTAAACTACTGTCAACCTCCTTGATTGATGACGAAGGTACATTTGAAGAAATGGTAGAATCTTCAACATTAAGTTCAGCAGATTCTTGTCTCACCGAATTTTTGGTCCTGTCTGTATATTCCTGATCTACGCTATTTACAATCTCTCGAGGAGGCGAATCCGGCGGAGGGAACATGGCATACCATCCAACCATAATTGCACCTGAGAGTACTACTGCCAGTAAAGTGTTTTTATCCATAAATTTTAAGCTTGTGTAAGTTTCTTTCAGAAATTACCGCATTATCAGCTGGTTCTGGGCCAGATTTTCCTGGAACCGGATCAACACCTCCGGGATGCAGCGGATTACATTTCAAGATCCGCCATAAACTCAGATAGGTACCTCTCATCAAACCCAGAGTTTGATAAGATTCCAGAGCATATGCCGAACAAGTGGGATAAAACCGGCAGGAAGCAGGCAAAAAAGGAGATACACAAGATCTATAAACCTTGATTAAGCTCAGGATGAAACGAAGAAAAATATTACTGTTTTCGTTATTCGGTGATTTCTTGCAACAATTCTCAAAACTTGGTGCTACCCGACTTTGTATTGCGTTAGCAGGCTCACTCACTTGATTCCTTGTTTAAGTTTTTGAAAAACTGTCTGACCAGACACAAGACATAAGATGAGTCCATGGGACTCTTGGGCGGGCTCGTTATAAAAAAACAAATGTCGTATGCGCAATTCAACCGTAACCGTTCCTTACGAATCGCCTCTCTCAACAAACGTTTGATACGATTTCGGCAAGGTGCACTCCCGACCTTCTTTTTAACGGAGACTGCAAAACGGCTGCATTCAGCTTCTGCTATTTTATATTTAACACCAATCGGCCCCAAAGACTGATAGATCCCCTGCACAAACACCTCCCGAATAGTTTGACTATGGTGTAGCCTGATCGTCTTCGGGTAAGTTTCCTTTATGCTCATGCACTGAGACGTTTTCTGCCTTTAGCGCGTCTACGCTTGATTACTCTTCGACCTCCAGGAGTCGCCATGCGAGCCCTGAAACCGTGCTTTTTTTTGCGTCGCCGATTGTTTGGCTGGAAAGTGCGTTTCATTGTTAAATGTCTTCAAATTAAAAAACTTTCTAAAAAAACTAATCGTTCAGTAGACCCTGTTTATCTTAATAATACAAGCTTTAATGATTTATTGTATTAATTTGGCTCACAAGAACTACATAACTAAAGCTTAGTTTGGCAATTTTTTGAGGCAGATTATCAGAGTGAAATTGAATTCTAAATTAGCGCCATCTTGGCAGTCCTACAACTGGACAGAATTCGATTGCAAATCTGGTCCAGCCGAAAAGTACATTTAATGTTGTTATGTTTACAGAGTAGTATATTTTGAGAAAATTTTATCTACTAAAACATTAGACCCCACAGAATTCAGGGATTCAAGTCACCAAAGAAACCTTCCCGCTGAGTAGGAACAAATAATCACAAGCATCTTCTTGCCTCTCTTCCTGTTTCTTTCAAACATAGCATTGCATTTTGGACTCTAAACTATAATTATTTTTCTATAAAATCTTCAAAACAAATGCTAAAGAAATATCCTGAGATTCCGATGTAGGGAAGGACTACACAAATTACTGTTTAAATTTGTAGTGCAGATCATAATTTGGCTAAAGAATTATAACTATGTACCGATAATAGGACATGAGAACCTTTTTGTTAAACACTTGAGTTAATAATCATGGCATTGCGAGTCAATTCAAATATTGCAGCATTGAATGCGCTGAGACACCTGCAGCATACAGAGCAGGAATTGGGTAAAAACCTGGAGCGTTTGTCTTCAGGCCGCAAGCTCAATCACGCTGCTGACGGTCCTGCGTCGCTGGTGATTTCTGAACAAATGAAAACACAGATTTCAGGCCTCGGACAAGCAATTCGCAACTCCGAATCATCCATTTCAATGATTCAAACCACTGAAGGCGCATTAAATGAGGTGAGCAATATATTAATTAATTTGCGTCAACTTGCCGTGCATGCTGCCAACGAGGGTACAAATGACGAAAAAATGCTGCAGGCCGATCAAAATGAGGTGGATAACTTACTCTCTACCTTAAAAAATATTTCCAGAAATACTCAGTTTGGCACTCGTACTTTGCTTGACGGCAGCAACTCAGCAACAGGGGTTGTGATAGGAAACGGGCTGGAGTTTGTTTTAGCTTCAGATGAGGCTAAATCAACTCATTCAAGCGGATATAAAGTTGATATAACGCAGGTAGCCACACGTTCGATGATGGTTGCTGCACACAAATTGAGTCTTGAAGATGTCTCACCTTCAGATCCGAATAATGCTATTTCTTTTGTGATAAATGAAGGTGGTCGTACCATTTCGGTGGATTTGAAAAACAACAATGATTTACGAGATAAAATTGAATTATTGACGGCCTCTGCAAAAAGAAATGGAACACCTGAAGCAAGAGTCAGAACGGAACGGGGAATTCAACAGTTGATTGCGTATGAAATGCAGAAAATGGCAGATGATGCAAACATGGAACTGGATATTTTTGTTTATCGACCAGCGGATAATTTAGGACCCTTTCTTCAAAACTTCGACACCCTGAATGATGCATTGACCGAAATGTCAAGAACACCGGGAGAAATCAACAATTTTATTACTGGTTTGGATGAGGTGATTGTCTTGCGGCATCGCCAGTTCGGAAGTGATCCAGGCTTCACCGTTTCTTCAACTTTGGAAAATTACTTTGGTGAAAATATAAAATCCAATGAGGCAGTCTTTTCTGTTCCCGGTCGTGATGTAGAGGGTACTATTGGCGGATCTCCGGGAATTAACGGAGGAGGTGCGGCCATGGGCAGAGGACAGTTTCTCACAGGCGCTCCGGGTGCAGAGGGAGAAGGAGTAACTATAAAATACGGTGAAACGACTGATGATGTAATTTATGAAATTTTTAATCGTTCGGAAAACAAAGTTGCCGGACTTTTCAGGCGTGAGATTAATAATGAAACCTTAGTTGGTGATGATGTGGACGGTTTTGTCCATGTATCACAAAATTCACTTGTTTTTCAAATTGGTCCAAATGAAGGACAATTAAGACGAATTTCGGTTGAAAGCATCAATCCGGAAGAACTTTCAAAAGGTATAGAAAATAACAGCAATTTTCGAAGCTTAGCCGAAATTGATGTGCTGGATGCAGAGGCAGCACAAGATACTTTGCTGCTGGTTGATCAAGCGATTGATGATGTTTCTACGATGCGCGGTAATCTTGGCTCTTTTCAGAGAAATGCTTTGGAGGCAAATTTACACAGTTTGCGGGTTTCAAAGGAAAACCTGACCGCTTCAGAATCTATGCTTGCTGATACAGATATGGCGCAAGAGATGAGTTCACTGGTAAAAAATCAAATCTTGCTTTCTTCCGGAACAGCAATGTTGGCGCAAGCCAATCAGGTTCCTCAGTCCGTTTTACAACTGCTAAATTCAAACGGCTGATTGGAATGTTTTTTGAAATGATTTCTAGCTGCTTGTTCGCTTTGAACACGTAAAACAGAAATCTATGTCATATCAGTTAGTTGACTAAATGTAACTAGGCAATTAAATGCCTTTTTACACGGATATTCTTCCGGAGTCAATGGAACTGTTTGCCTCAAAAAACGGAACCGTCTTGGCAGAACTGAATCCGAATGCGATCATGGGCTTAGGATCAAAGCTGAATACCAGGGAGATCATCGATCGCTTTATGGCAATCGAGCAGCGCCGGATCAAACCTGTTGAGGATCGAAAAGAACAGAAAGTAAGCGAGTTGGAGGCTTGGGATGCCGTTAAAATGGAACTGAAAAAGCTCCAAGGCGTCACTGAAGCACTGGATAATTATGAAATTTGGGAGGCACGGAAGGTAGAGACCAACAATTCGGATGTAGTGGTACCGCAAGCACGGAAAGATTCTGTGCCTGGCAGGCATACAATAATTGTAGAGTCTATAGCCTTGTCGCATCAAATAACGTCACAAGGTTTTGAGAGTCAAGACGTCAGGATTGGTACTGGAAAGATCCAGATTAAAACTGGAGACGATGAAGACGAGACGCCTGTCACAATCAATCTGGCTAAAGGCAAAGACACTCTCTCAGATTTGAAGCGGGCCATCAATAATTCTGACTCTGGTGTGGAGGCCTATATCGCAAAAACACACGGTGAAACCCCTTTTCGACTGCTCTTAACCAGCGACGTAAAGGGAGAGCAAGGACGAATTAACATAGACGTAAATCTTAAAGGCGGTGAAGTTAGCGGACCAAGTTATCAAAATACATTTGATACAACTGCTACCTGGACGGGGCTGCAGGCTAAAGTACAAAAAATAGCTGCAGGTGCAGGATTTGGAGGCTCAACAAATATAGTTGAAGTTGGTGGATCATATTCTGGAGAAGAAGACAACGTCTTTACGTTTCGTGTAGATCGTTCCGGAGTCATTCCTTCTGAAGCCGGAGTACTAATCGGCTGGAAGGATAAAAATGGCAGAGAAGGGGAAATTGAGATAAATAAGTTTAATTATGTTCCCGGCAGTCCCATCGACATCACGGACGGCCTTAAATTGTTGATAAGTGACGGTGAAGTTATAAGTGGTGACAGCTTTACTGTTGATGTCTTTGCAGAAAAATCTGACATGTTGTGGTGGCTTAGTGAAGCGGACCGCGCACCACAAATTTCACAACCATCTGACTGGAGCAGTAAAGCTTCAGAAGGAGGTCTAAAAGTTAACGGAACTTACGACGGCAATGAAGATGATACCATCGTTTTTCGGGTGGAGGGAAATGGACAGGTCGGCGGACCCAGCCCACTGAAATTACATTACGAATTCTCCCAAACTGGAGAAAAAGGCTCCGTCAATATTGGGCATCCTTATTTAGGAGAAGTGAAAGGTGAGGGTCCATTTGATAGCGCCAAGGCTTTTGACTCAGAAGATGGTGAAGAACTCTTTGATTTAGAATTCAGTAAAAAGGGCCGCCGTGACCCAAAACGTCTGCCTATCGGACATGGATTATTCGTAGAAGTGAATCCAAGTGTTTTACGGGACGGTGATACTACGGATGTGGATGTAATTGCACCAACTGCAGAAAGTATGTGGTGGAGCGATGAAGAACATCGTGGCGTGTCAAATAAAGTAGAGGTCGAAGCAAAGTGGAAGACCTATGAAGAATTTGAAGGACTTGATGATGACAAAGAGAGAAGTTCTCTCGACGAATAAGGGGATTCTCAGGTGGACTCAGCAATGCCCCCATAGAAGTATCCGGAAACTATGAGCCGGATATTGCAAAAACATATACTTTTAGAGTCGAGAAGAGGGGTACTGTTGGTATAACACGTGGGCTGCAAATGAGATGGGAAGACACATTTGGCGGTACCGGTTCGATAGAAATTGGCGAAGGCTATACTCCCGGTACGCCAATATCTTTTGATGAGGGATTACGACTGGCCCTTGGTAAAGGTGATTTATATGCAGATGATTATTTTACTGTCTCAACTGAGACCTCAACTGTAAGACTTGCTCAAGATTTAGTCTTGCGCCTTGGAGCCACCAGAAGTGGAGAAGGCCTTGAGGTAAGACGTTCGGAAAATATAGCAAATGATGTGATACCAGGACTTGATCTTGAGTTTTTTTCATCCAGTGAAAAGCCTGTAACTGTGTCAGTATTGGGTGACACAGAGGTTGCCAAGGAACGCATTCACGATTTTGTAGATGCATACAATACATTTCAAGCTACAGCCAAGGAGGTTTCGAAGTTTGATAAGTCGACCAACACTGCAGCACCTCTATTAAGTGACAGGAATCTGTCGCAGATGGTCAACGAAATAGCAACCACAACAATTGCAACTGTAAGTGGTTTGCCGCAATCGACAAATATGCTTTTTTCTATTGGTCTGAAGATCGATGACAGAGGCATGATGTCTATTGAAGAGAAAAAGTTAAATGAAAAGATAGTTGATGAATTTTCTAATGTTGCAAACTTATTTCGCAGTCATGGAAAAACTGACAATCCCGACATAAATTTTTTGGGAATGACTGAAAAAACGAGGGTTAATCCAAGCGGTTACAGGGTGGACGTCTCTAATGCTGCAAAGCGTGGATTTTATTTAGGGACTCCACTTCCAGGAATTATAAAAGTTGATGAAACGAACAACGTTTTAATAATTAAAAATAACGGCAGGGTTTCTGATCCGATTGAATTGCGCAAAGACAACTATACCCTAGGCAGCCTGGCCAAAACTATTCAGAACCGTTTGATGGAAGACAAAGCTTTGGGACGCCGTAGAATACAGGTCCGTGAAGAAGAAGGCAGGCTGAAGATAATTTCGGGTACTTTTGGCAACAGCAGCACAATTGAAGTCGAACCAGGACCCGACAAGGATCTCAGCAGTTTGGGACTAACAGACGGGATCAGCACTCCTGGAGAGGATGTTGCAGGATCAATTGGCAATGTAGAGGCAACCGGCAGAGGACAACTACTCGTAGGGGCGAAAGATTCCAATACTGACGGTTTGAGATTGTTCGTGACGCTTAGTGAAGATGATTTGGTTGATGAACAAGAAGCTACTGTGAATATTTCTAAAGGTGTAGCTGTAAAATTAGGCCATAAACTAGATAAATTGAATGACCCTCTGGATGGCAATGTCAAGCGGGCCACAGATGATATAACTGGTCAAATGACCAGTTTTGACGAACAAATAAGCCGTTTAAACAAACGGGCTGATACCAAACAAACAAGGCTGCAGAGAAAATTTGCAAAACTGGACAGCACGATGGGAAGATTAAAATCCCAACAAAACTATATGACCCAACAACTCTCTGCAATGAGTGGAGCCAGAAAATCATAAAATAAATGATTAAGGAGAAACGATGAGCAACTATAGTAACTATCAGAATGCCTATAAAAAGGCTTCTGTTAATACTCTTGACCAAACTAAGCTGATCATTATGCTCTATGATGGAGCCATAAAGAATGCCAGCTTTGCTGTTGAGCACATGAAATCAGGGCAGATAGAGAAGGTACACGATTGTTTAATAAAAACTAAGAACATTGTGACCGAACTGATGGCAACCCTGAACATGGATAGAGGAGGTGACATCGCAAAGAATCTTCAGTCACTCTATAGCTACATGTTTAGTCAACTTATTGAGGCAAACATGAATAAAAAAACTGAACCTGTAGTTATCGTAATCGATTTACTCAAAGAATTGCGTGCAGCCTGGACACAAATTAATTCAAAAAAGAAAAATGATGCAAAAACACAAAATACTCCGGAAAAAGGCAAGATGCAAAATAATCAGGAGAATGCTGAGAAACGTATCAGTGTGAGGGGATAACTGTCATGAGATGATCTGGATACTGATTAGAGGCTATCTTTCCTGAACACGAGGCAATCGGGATCTTTGATGATTAACTGAAATGATAGAATCCTGCTCCCCGCCTGTCAGGGACAAGCTTTGCAGGAGTAATATCAAAGAGTATCATTAGACTTATTAGAGACTCTTTAAGAAAAATCGGAAAATAGAATAAAGTCTAGTTAAAGCCAAAGAATAGTGCAGCGCTATTTTTTGGCTTTGTTGTATCATATGTAGGAATTACCCGGCTGCGAACTGTACATGTAGGCCGTAACTTGTTTTGAGTTGCAGGTGTTTCTGAGGCATGTTCAGTTTGTAAGCCGGGTTTTACCTTAAAATAAAATTAATACTGTGCTATAAGAATTAGAAGTGGAAATTATCTTGAACTAAAATAGTAGAAAATAAGGCTGTTAGAAATTCAGCTTTAGTGAAAATAGAATTGTGTGAGTATGAATAATTGGCATGAGGCTGAAATGTCGTTGCGCCTGGCTGATTCCCGAATTGCAGGAATAATAGAACGTGCCGGACCTTGTGAATTGATACCGCATGAAGGTGGATTTGCCGGTCTGGCAAGTGCCATAATCGGACAGCAGCTTTCTAATCAAGTTGCAAAAATTATCCGGACAAGGTTCCGGAAGCTCTTTGAAAATGAACTACCTGACCACGGGTACTTACTGAAACTGGATGACCCCGTTTTAAGAAAGACAGGACTGTCCTTCCAGAAAATCAAATACCTGCGTGGCTTGGCGCAATGGGTGAAAAGTGGTGACCTTGATTTTCTTGCATTAGAAGGGATGGATGATGAAATTGCTATTCAGCAACTGGTGCAAGTAAAAGGAATTGGCCGCTGGACTGCTGAAATGTATTTAATGTTTAGCTTGAATCGTCCGGATGTGTTGCCATTGGGCGATGCGGCTCTTGAAGTAGCAATGAAAAGTCTCTACGGTCTTCCGGAAAAAGATTGGGAGAAGCCTGCTATTTCAATAGCAGAAAAATGGAGACCGTGGCGGACTGTAGCGTGCTGGTATCTCTACCGATATCACAAAATGCTGAAAGACGGAGATGCTCCTTAATGAGTATTCCATCTTATTAAAATTAGAGGTCCACTTTAATAAAGAGAACCTCTGTTGATCTTGGATAATTGAATAATCAACTAAACCTCACACAGCAATACTTCTCGTGAGATAATTGCTGACTACTTGGAACACTAAGTGGGGTGGTCTTTATTTTACTGAAGGTAATCAAATGGATTGATGCGTCTTCGCAATTTCCTGAAAATCTACTGAAGAAGGGATGTTGTGTTACATGCTGTGGTAAATGATTATGATGACAGGTGTTGACTGACGGAAGTAGAAAACGGAAGACTTATTCTGGAGCATATTGCCAGGAATAATACCTTAGCCGTGTTGTCGGGCAATGAGATTGGAACTGGAATAGAAAACCGATTTCTGGGAAAAAAGGACCGTAAATTACAAATAAATGAAACTAAAGCCAAAGCGTAGCAATCTGCTATTCTTTGGCTTTGTTGTTTAATTAAATGGATTAAGCCGAAATTACCCGGCTGCGGACTGCACATGTAGGCCGTAACTGTTTTGAGTTGCAGCTTTTTCTGAGTCATGTGCTGTTTGTCAGCCGGGTTTGATTGATAAAATTGTTAGGGGGTCATATAACTCTGACTGGCTAACATAAGTTGAAATACTGTGGTTTGCTGTGCAAGTAGAAGAATGCAGTATTTTAGATATTGAAGCTAAATAGATTTAGAAAGGTTTTGCCCAATTAGATTGAAAAGGGAATTAATCTCAATTTTACAAATTAGAAAACTATGAAAATAACAGTTGGAGCATTGACTCCAGATGACCGTCAAGAGTGGGAAACTTTATATCGTGGATATGCTGAGTTTTATCAAGTACCCATGACAAGCGAAATCCTGGATACTGTCTGGAGTTGGATTTTTGAAGAAGACTATGGATTCTATGCTCTGGTAGCAAAAAATGGGAATAATCGTCAAATCGGCCTCATGCACTTCCGGGAAATGCCCTCACCTTTACGAGGAAAAAAGGTTGGTTTTTTAGATGACCTTTTTGTACTTCCCGAATCACGGGGTACAGGGGTAGTGGATGAAATGTTTAAAAAATTATCAAAGGAATCCGCCAAAAATGGGTGGCCCTTTGTACGCTGGATAACCGCGGAAGATAACTATCGTGGTCGAGGTGTATATGATCGGACTGCTGAAAAAACAAAATGGGTGACATACCAAATGAGTGTTTGATCTCAATATAATGCTGAAGCTAAAGGCTGGCAAATACTTAAGAACGTTGTTGCCAAATTAAAATATTGTTTAAATTAGAGCTTTTTTTTAAAAAAAGATTCTGTTGCTCTTTGAAAATTTGATTCATGACATCAATGCTCGCGGAGAGTTCTGTCAAGAACTGCCTTCACTGAAAATTGAATAAAAAAGCGTGGTGGATTATATTTTGTCTGTCTGTAAGATATTATCTTGGATAAATGTATTCATGCACTTTTTATATCAGTTTTCAGGAGAATGCCGTGCTGCATATTGTGAATGGAGATTGTGCAATTGAAGCTTTGAAAGATTCTGGAATTGAAGGGGATTTTCTTTCCTGGTTGGATGTGCTTCATGATGGGCCTGTGCCAGAAGGACTTAGTCTGGAGGAACTATCTGAAGTTCGTGCAGACTTCATTGCGGATTGTGATTGGGCAGTACTTGAAAAAGCGAAGAATGCTTTTCAGAAAAGGGATATTGTTTTCCGCAAATGTCACGAATACGACGAAGTGGTTCTTTGGAACAGCTTTGAACTGTTTGATCAGTTGCATATCATGCAGTTGTTAGACGGTTTTGTGCAAACGAGGGATAATTTTCAGCACTTGAGTGTCATTTTTATTGATGACTATCTGGGGAGGGTATCCATTGAATCTCTGCCGCAGTGGCTTGAAAAGAGAGAATCGGTTTCAAAAAAACAACTCGTTCTTGGACAACTTGGCTGGAAAGCTTTTACCGCCCAGACCCCTGAATTGATGTTTGAACTGGCGCAGCAGGATACCTCTGTTTTACCGTTTTTGCAGAGCGGCTTGTTACGTCTTTTTGAGGAATTTCCTGCAGAGGGGTGCGGACTGACCAGGACTGAGCACTGCATTTTAGATAAAGCTAGAGCTGGAGTCTCCCAGCTAGTCCGTTTGTTTTCTGCAGTACAGGCAGAGGAGCCGGTCCACTTTATGGGGGACTGGTCTTTTTGGAAACGTGTGCGGGGACTCGTGGAAGCACCACAGCCTTTACTTGAAGTAGAGGGCGATGTCCCTTTTTATGAACCGCCAAAAACTCCGTTTCCGGATCAAGTATTCCGGAAATTTGAAGTTGGATTAACAGGTTTGGGGATTGAAGTATTAGATAATGTCGTGGATTGGCATGCTCATAATCCGAGAACTTTTTGGATTGGAGGAATCCATCTTCATCCCGGCAATGACTGGAGATGGAACGCGGAGCGTGGAAAATTTATCATAAATGAATTAAGCCCTTTATGAGTTATTATTTTCTACACTTGCTCCAGAGTAGAAAACATTCAAACCGGAGGAAGTATGAATGTTCAGACTGATGAACCGGAAACGATTTGGCATCTGGAAATGCTGCATCCTGAAGAATTGTGTGCGAAGGCACTGCCTCCGAAAACACAACTGATCCGGCAAGAAATTCCTTTGCCGACCATGAACCGCTTTTTTTATCATGAAGTGGGCATGCTGTGGCATTGGACAGATCGGCTTTCGTGGAGTGAAGAACAATGGCGAAACTGGGTGGAACGTGAAGCGCTCCAGACCTGGATGCTGCTTTTTCACGGCACGCCTGCCGGTTATTTTGAATTGGAGGCCCAGGATAAAGCAGTAGAACTGTCTTATTTTGGTTTGCTGCCTCAGTTTTTGGATAAAGGATTGGGCGGCGGATTGTTATCTGCCGCAGTAGAAAAAGCATGGGAAATGGAGACAAAGCGGGTCTGGGTACATACCTGCAGTATCGACCATCCTTATGCATTAAAAAATTATCAGGCTCGTGGTTTTCAAATTTATCGGGAAACCAGGACCTCATAATAAACCGCCGTTTTAAGGCACTGTGCGGGTGTGACCGTACGCTGGAATTGAAACGGAATGGATGTTCTTTGATAATTGAATCTGGCGAAACTACACTTTGGGGGAGTTTTCTCCGTTTGCTGAGTCATTAGCCTTCGTGTTTTTCTGCTGTGGAGGATAGGGTGAATAGCTGTGTTTCAATTCTTGAAATTACGGATAATTCCGCTCTATACTTACCTCCGCACAGAAAATAATCGGTGGAAAACTGTTTCAGCAATCATGCGGGTGGTTAGTCGGAAACCTTTCCAGATAATTCTGGAATGATCTGACTGGTTAAATTCCTTTGAATAGTATTCGTGAAATGAGACTGGAATTCTTTAAGATATCCATGAGGTGTGATGTTGTTTGGTGAAAAGTTCATCATACCAGAAGTAGTTGCACCAGTATTATGGCTGAATGTTTCATTTTGGGGAGTATTGTTTCGTAATGTGCGTTCGACTGCGGTGTAGTGCTGTTTTTCTGACTGTCGGTTGTTGTTAGCTTCGAAAGCTGTGTTTGAATAATATAATTGAGGTGGGGTGTTCCCATTATTGTAATAAAAATATTATTTTTATGACATATTGAACATGCGTAAATCCGTAATGTATGGAGTAGTCCGTAGATTATTTACGGCGAATTGGATCTGCAGTAATCCGTATGGACTGGAGTAGTCCGTAGATTAGATTTTTTATGGCGAATTGGATCTGCAGTAATCCGTATGGACTGGAGTAGTCCGTAGATTTTTTATGGCGAATTGGATCTGCAGTAATCCCTATTGTTAGGAGAGGTCCTTTGTTTTTGTGAGTTGAAAAAATCAGAATGAAGGTCTGTCATTTTTTCTATGTACCTGAATATTGCGAAATTTTATCCAATTACAGTGAGGAAATATGCCACTACATTTTGACAGCAAAGAATTCGGAAACCGGCGCAATCGCTTACTGGAGTTGATGGCCGGTAGTGAATTGGATGGGATGCTTATTTTCAGGCAGGAAAGCATGTTTTATCTAACTGGATATGACTCATTCGGCTATGTTTTTTTCCAATGTCTATTTCTGGGAGGAGACGGAAAACTGATTTTGCTGACCCGCGTACCGGATTTGCGGCAGGCACAGAACACGTCCATCGTAGAAGATATCCGGATCTGGGTGGATGGACCGGAAGTAAATCCGGCTTTGCAGCTCAAGGAAATTTTGCGGGAATATGGTTGTGCTGGAAAAAGACTTGGAGTGGAATACGACTCTTATGGCTTGACTGCTAAAAATGGAAAAATGCTGGATTCCGCTCTGGACGGATTTTGTGAATTGATAGATGCCTCTGGAATGGTGAATCGCCTGCGGGTCGTGAAAAGCCCGGAAGAATTGGTCTATGTCCGGAAGGCTGCAGAATTGGCAGATGATGCTCTGGATGAAGCACACCGCTTAGTGAAGGATGGATGTGATGAGGGAGAACTACTGGCGGCCATGCAGGGTGCAGTTTTCAGAGGTGGTGGAGATTACCCGGGAAACGAATTTATTATCGGTTCCGGTGAAAACGCTTTGCTTTGCCGATATTTTTCCGGAAGACGGAAACTGGATCCGGAAGACCAGATTACTTTGGAATGGGCCGGAGTGTTTCGCCATTATCACGCTGCGATGATGCGCACAATTCCTGTCGGAAGAGTGACAGAACAGCAGCGAAAAATGCACGAAGTTTGTCTTGAATCAATGGCGGCTTGTGAATCTGTTTTAAGGCCGGGAAAGGCCATCGGTGAGGTTTTTGATGCTTACGCCAGAACTTGCGATAACTTGGGAATGAGAGCGCACCGGCTGAATGCAACCGGATACAGTATGGGGACAACTTTTTCGCCGAACTGGATGGACTGGCCTATGTTTTATCACGGCAATCAAGTGATTGCTGAAAAGAATATGGTGTTTTTTCTTCACATGATTTTGATGGACAGTGACTCCGGGATTGCCATGTGTTTTGGACATACCGTCCTGGTAACGGATTCCAGTTGCGAACGCCTTTCGTGTCACCCTTTGGATTTGGTGGTGCGTTAACCGATCCTCCTTGGTCACTTTCCGGTGAGACAGCACGGATGAGTATTACTGTCTCGCCGGGAAGTGCCATGTTTTTATTATAGACAGGAGAAAAGTGGAAATGGAGAGAAAGGCTTTGCTGAACGACAAGTCGTATTATGCCGTGATTTTTACTTCAATACAAAGTGAAGTGAACAAGGATTATGAGGAAATGGCTGAACTGATGATCTCATTAGCAAAAAAACAGCCTGGTTTCCTCGGGGTAGACTCAGCTCGAAGTAATGGTATCGGGATAACTGTGTCTTATTGGGAGACCGAGGAGTCTATCAGGAATTGGAAGAATCATGAAAAACACCTGGTAGCACAACATAAAGGCCGGTCTGGCTGGTACAGTGATTATCATGTCCGCATAGCACAGGTCGAAAGAGAATATGAGTTTGATAGCAGGAAAAAATGAAATAAAAAAAATTTAACGTTTAACATCAAGCCGATTTTAAAGAATATCGACAGATGTCTATAAAATTAGATGAATGTTCATTGTGTAATTCCAAATTAGCGAAAGGTAAAAATCGAAAATGGTGGATAAATCAAATCTCTTAAGTCAGATGCGTAAACATGCGCAAACATTTTCTTCTGCAGTATCATCCCCCTTAGTGGTTGATGAAGCTAATATAAATAGAGCCTTGGTTTTGATTGATGTAGCTGCAAGGGATTCCGGATTAGGGATACTCCGTAAAATGTCATTCAAGACTCCAGCTCTGTTAAAAAATCTGCGTCTTGAAAAAAATTTGGATTACTTGAAGACTGAGATTAAAAAACGAATTCCGGAGGCCATTTCAAGTGAGGGTCCTCTGACGAAAGAGCAGCAAAAGAAAGAATATGAAAAATTTAAACGTGCCGAACAAAAATTGCGGAAATTACTTGATACAAAGGATTGCTGAAAACATACGTCGTTAATTTTTATTAATTTCTTGGCCTGAGATCAAGAATAATATTTGATATTTTTATTAATAAAAATAATATTTTATTGAAATAGAATACCGGAAAATCGATTGGATTTTCCGGCTGCATTTGTCTCTTCAATTGTAGTATGGAGAGGACTGTCTGGAAACAAAGCTTGAGGCCCAGAATACGAGGCTCAAGACTATGAATTCAGCTGGCACAGAGTTTCGAAATACCACCGGACTTTTGTGTAGTGGTGTTTTAAAACCTTCACATGCCGTGCATGTTGAAGGCTGAGGGGGTAGGGCTTTGCTTTCATGGTGAAAGCTGACCCTGTTTGAATGAGTGCGGATTGAATCCGGACTTGTTTGCCCAAAGTATTCTATTGGAAGGGAATACATTTATTCCATGGCTAGGAGTTAACTTTCTCACTTAAAAGGTTAAGGAGATAATATGTCATTAAGAATCAATAATAATATTGAGTCGATGAATGCTCATCGCAACCTGTTAATGAATGACCGTGCGCTTTCGAAGTCTCTTGAAAGACTGGCTTCAGGACAGAAAATCAATCGGGCAGCCGATGATCCGGCAGCTTTGGTTATTTCTGAACACATGAGGGCACAGGTCAGCGGGATGGAACAGGCAATCAGGAATAACGAAGTTGCTATTTCGCTCGTACAAACTGCTGAAGGTTCCATGAATGAAATCTCGTCCATTCTGGTAAGTCTTCGCCAGCGAGCAATTTCTGCTGCAAACGTTGGTGCCAGTGACCAGGATATGATTGACGCCAATCAGGCTGAGATTGAAAATGCGCTTGCTTCAATTGACCGTGTTGTTTCAACCACTCAGTTCGGACATTACAAACTTCTGGACGGAACAAATGCTGCGAAGACAGAGACAAATGAAGACGGCAGCATTTCCACTCAAGAAGGACTGCGTTTCCATGTTGGACCAAATGCTGAACATATGGCTTCAACCTCCATTAGAGACATGAGCACAAGTCAGCTTGGTCGGGCTATAGTTCCAGAAGGTGAAATGCCAAACAAAAGCAACTTCATGTCACTCGCTGACATTGATGTGCGTAATGAGCAGGGTGCTCAGGATGCACTTGCTATAATTGATCAGGCTCTTACAGAGGTTGCTTCAGTTCGTGGAGAATTAGGTGCTTTCCAGAAACATACCCTGGAATCTAATCTCACCAGCTTGCAGGTCGCAGCAGAAAATATGACTGCTGCAGAGTCTACTATTCGTGATACTGACATGGCTCAGGAACTGGCTACATTTACACGTAACCAGATCATGACTCAATCAGCAACAGCACAGTTGGCTCAGGCAAATGCAATGCCGCAACACGTCTTGCGATTGTTAAACGGCTAGCAGGGTTCAGGGGCAGTTTATCCCCCAGACATAACACTATTCCGGCTCCATTTATTGGAGTCCGGAATGGCTGTTTATATTATTTAAATGAACGTTTATCTATAATCATTATTCAAAGATTTGTCGATGACTGGAGTTTATATTCCGGTTAACGGGATCAAAAAACTTGAAACTTAAATATAACGAGGAACTATGCCGTTGGGGATGAAACACAACATTGCATCTATCAACGCAATAAATCATCTGGCCGAAGCGCAAAATGAACTGTCCGATTCGCTGAAACGATTATCTTCAGGACAAAGAGTCAACAGTGGAGCAGATGATCCTTCGGGTCTGATTCTTTCAGAAGGTTTACGCGCTCAGGTTGCCAGTGCGCAACAGGCGCTGCAAAATTCGGAGTTTTCTCTGTCTCTTGTCCAGACTGCCGAAGGTGCTTTGGTTGAAGTAAACAACTTGTTGATTGAAATGCGTCAGTTGGCTACAACTGCAGCAAATGAGGGTGCCACCGATTACAATGCGCTGTTAGCATTGCAGTTTCAGATTCGTAAAGCAATTGAGGGAATTGACCGTGTTTCCCGCTTTACTAGCTTTGGGAATAAAACTCTGCTAGACGGAAGCCATGGTGCAACAGGAATGGGAGGAAATGAAGAACTTGTTTTTCTTAAAGCATCTTCCAAAACCGTCGCTTCACCCGTTAGCGGATATGATGTGGATATTACCGAATTTCCGCTACGGGCAACTTTAACAGCAGACCTTGATGACGATGATGCTTCCGGTCTGCAAATTACTTTAGAAGAAGAAGATGGCGCTATAATTAGGGTCAGTAATCCGGAAGGAGCCACTGCAGTCGGATTTGCAAAACGTCTGCAAATAGCTGTCTTAGAAGCGAACATGAATTTGAACATTCGCTTTGATGCTGATGATGAAGAACTTACAATTGAACATCGGGAATATGGACTCACCAAAGGATTCACTGTAACCGGAACAAAAGATGATGTAATTGTTGACAACGCTTTTGAGCCGGAATTGCTTTTAGGACGTGATATAGAAGGAACAATTAATGATGAGCCTGCTGATGGTGATGGACTGATCCTTACCGGCGAATACAATAATGAGAAAACCAGCGGTTTGAGTGTAGCTTTTTTAGGTGATGGTACCGGCAATGCCGGATCAGTGACTGTTGCGCAAAATTCTCTTAAGTTTCAAGCTGGAGCAAGTGCAGATGAAAAAATTGTAATTGCTCTGAACAGTACCCATTCTACTGTCCTGGGAAGAGGTGTGGATAATACAAGCGGATTTGAAAATTTGTCCCAAATCAGTCTCAAGTCTACTCAAGAAGCCATTGATGCAATTCGCCTTGTAGATGAGGCTCTTGATCAACTATTATCAATGCGCAGCCAGCTTGGTTCTGTACAAAAACATACACTGGAAACAAATATTTCAGTTCTCCGCAACACAGTAGAAAATTTGACTGCGGCAGAATCCAGCATCCGAGATACAGACATGGCTTTGGAAATGGTTAATTTTACGAAAAACCAAATCATTACGGAAGCCGCAGCAGCTGCAGTCGCACAGTCAAATCAGACTGCTACCAGAGTTTTGCGGCTGTTGTTCAACAATAATCCACATGGACACTGGTCATTTTTTAGAGACCACTGATCGTTGATCAAATAATGCGCCTTGACGATACAATTGCTGCGATAGCAACACCTTTGCAGCCATCCGGACTTGGAGTGATCAGAGTAAGCGGAGAGCAGGCAGTTTCTGCAGTAGAGGCTCTGTTCAAGACAAATGGGAAACCGCTGAAAAAGACGGAAACACACAAGCTGGTACACGGCTGGATAAAAGACGACGGAAAACTTATTGACAAAGTTTTAGTAGTCGTCATGCGTGCTCCTCATTCATACACCACTGAGGATGTGGTTGAAATTCAGTGTCACGGAAGCCCTTTTGTGTTGCGAATCATCCTGGATTTGGTTTTACGGCAAGGAGTGCGTTTGGCAGGTGCAGGGGAGTTCACTCAAAGAGCTTTTTTGCATGGGCGCCTGGACCTGACACAAGTGGAAGCAATTTCAGACTTGATTCAAGCCAGTTCTGAAATTGGGGCAAGACTGGCTGCACAACAACTTCGTGGAAAACTTTTTCACGCCATTGATGCTGTAAAAAAACAAGTGGTCTCCATTGCTTCACTAGTTGAGGCCAGCATCGAGTTTCCGGAAGAGGACCATGAATTCACTCATCAGGAAGATTGTCTGCAGCGTCTGGATCAGGCTAGTGCCGATCTGGAAAGCTTACTTTCTCATGCTGACCGTGGAAGACAAATACGTGATGGGTTTAGTGTAGTATTGATTGGCCGGCCGAATGTAGGAAAATCTTCGCTTCTAAATACCTTGCTTCGCGAGCAAAGAGCGATTGTAACCACCATTCCCGGTACAACCAGAGATTCAATTGAGGAATCTGTACAAATTCAGGGTCTAGCTTTTCGCTTAACGGACACAGCCGGCATTAGAAAAACAGAAGACCTGATCGAATCAGAAGGTATTCGGCGTACACAAAATGTCCGCGAAAAAGCCGACCTCGTCTTGTTGATTCTTGATGCCAGTGAAAAACTTATGGACGAAGATTTGAGTTTAATCAGTGAAGTTGAAAAAGAGCGGACAATTGTAGTTCTCAATAAAAAAGATCTAATGGACGACACTACCCCGCGTTGGTATGAAAAAATATCCCGTTTGGAATCTGTTTTGATTTCAGCAAAAACAGGTGAAGGTTGTGATGAGTTGGAATCCAGCTTATATAAAAAAGCTACACTCGGCGGTTTGCCTCAGGAAGATGAAATCTGGATCACAAACCGCAGGCAGCAACAGGCTGCAAAAAATGCTCTGTCTGCTTTGTTCTCAGCGCGAAAAAGTTTGAATCAGTCAAGTGGAGAAGAGTTTCTTGCAGTTGATTTACGCTCTTGTTTAAACGCCCTGGGTGAAATAGTTGGCGAAACTACGCCCGATGATTTGCTTGGGCAAATATTTTCGGATTTTTGTATTGGAAAATAAACAAATGACAGACAGCGAATTGAAACTACTGCTTGAAAAACAAGAGTTACTTTTAAAGAAGCTTCTGGAATTATCACAGCGCCAATTTGCAGAATCGGATGCGGTCGCACTGGACGAGCTCTTGAAACAAAAAGATAGCTACTTTGATGAACTGCAAAAGTTAGATCCTTTGCGGGAAAAGTGGCACAAGAAATACAACCGTCCCTTAGGGCAGGAAGAACAAAAACTTGATGATAATATTCAGGATTTACTTGAAAAACTACTGCTCTCAGAACAGGATTTTGAAAAAATAGTAGGCCGTGAAAAAAATGCTGTCTCATTACAAATTGCTCAAATAAGCAATCAAATGCAGTATCGAAAAGATACTACTAGGCAAAGGCCTCAAATTAAAAACATGACAACTTAAACACAACATTATTCATAGTGAACAATGCTTTTTTCTGCTTACCAAATTGAGTCCCTGTTAGCCGATTTTCAACAGACAGACTCTCCAGCAGGCAAATCTGCCAGCGAAACTCTAAGTCTTTCTGCTGATGCGATTCAGGACGCACGTCAATACTTGCGCCCACTGAAACGCAGTCCCCTGAACTGGGTTACTCCCAAAGATATTAGGGGACTGGTCGAAGACATTTCTTCTTACGATCCTGTTGTAGATAATGTGCAGCAGGGTCGTGCCGGCCGTTTTGTTGTACCTGCTTATGTACCTGAAATTCCTGCACCAGCGTTTCCACTTGTAAGCGACCACACTCAGATGGCCCCGGAAAGTGAAACTACAGAGCAGGAATCATCGGAAAGTCCTGTTACAGAAGAAGATGCTCTGATGCCTGAAATAAACACTGAATCAGCTGAAGTGGAAGATAAGGTTTCGGTCAGTGTGTCTGAGGATATTTCGAAAGAAAATAGTCTGATAATAGAAACTGAGAAAAGTTCTGAAGAATCAGAAGAATCTACCAACGGCGAATCGGCAGTTTCTACTGCTTCATTATTTGAAGGTATTGATGATGAAGAACATGATGAAGAGCATGAACTTGAAGAAGAAGGATTGCAAGGAGACAATAGTGAGGAAAACGATGTCGTCTTTGGAGATGGACGCATTGATCAAAAATCAATGAGCAATTTTGTAGCTCATTATCCTGACAGTACTCTTAAGTTCCTGATGCGTAAAAATTTGGACGGTAGACCATTACCGGTTGGATACGAAGAAATATATTCACAATGGGAAAATCGCGGATTGTCCCGTGGACGCCTGAAAAAATATTTATTTAAACTGATGGAATGGAAAAACTTTCCGGATATTCCTGTTCATGATGTGGTTAATAAAATCCGCGAACATCAATATTTTCTTGAAATAAAGTAATGACAGCAAAAAGTTTCAGACCAAATGTTGCGGCGGTGATAATGCATCCATCAAATAAAAAAGTTCTGATGTTCAGGCGAATTGCCAAAAGAAATGAAAAATCAGAACTATTGACAGATGGAGGACAGTTAAGATGGAATTGGCAATTCCCCCAAGGAGGGATTGACCCAGGGGAATCCGAAGAAGAGACACTTTTTCGTGAACTTGAAGAAGAAATTGGCACCAATGATGTTACAATCATCCGGGTTGCTGAAAAAAGAGTCCGTTACTACTATCCTCTCAAAATGCTGCATATTCTTCATAAACAACCTGAATGGAAACCTTACCGCGGCCAACAGCAACGCTGGTTTCTTCTACAGTTGAATTGTGACACTGAGAAAATTAATTTTTCCCATCAACCCATTGAATTCGATGCCTTCCAATGGATCTCACCCCGCCTGGGATTAAAGAAAGTTGTTCCTTTCAAGCGCAAGGCATACCGTAAAGGTTTGCGATATTTGGGGATTTTGTGATTTGATTTGATTTGCTCATAAAAACAGCAGATAATCTGAAGCTCACTCCAAAAATAATCGTTTTGAATTTGAACACGTTTGCTATACTGAGTAAACTGCAATTGTTTAAATTTCAATGCACGTATATAATTATATCATCAAAGGAAATAATCATATAAAGGCAATTCAATGCTAATGCTCCTTTCACCGGCTAAAACGCTGGATTATGAAACTCCTGCGACTACTGACAGCTTCAGTATTCCGGACTATCTGGAAAAATCTTCTGAACTGGTTAAAGTTCTGAAGCAGAAGTCTTTTCTGGATTTGATGGAACTGATGCAGGTCAGTCAGAAAATTGCTGAGCTTAATGTTGAACGTTTTAATCAATGGAAATTACCTTTTTCCACCGAAAATGCCAAACAAGCCGTTCTAGCTTTCAAAGGAGATGTTTATACGGGTCTTGACGCACCTGCACTTTCTGAAAACCGTTTGGCTTATACCCAGTCGCATCTGCGCATTTTGTCAGGACTTTACGGTTTGCTGCGGCCGCTTGACCTGATGCAGCCCTATCGCCTGGAAATGCGGCTGAAGCTGACAACGAAAAAAGGTGAAAATTTGTATCAATTTTGGGGTGAGAAGATTACTGATGCATTAAATGTTTTATTGGCAAAACAAGATGAGCCGGTTTTAATCAACCTTGCTTCAAATGAATACTTTAAATCAGTACAAAAGAAGAACTTGGACGGTCGTCTAATTACACCTGAGTTTAAAGACTGGAAAAACGGCAAATATAAAATGATAAGTTTTTTTGCAAAAAAAGCTCGAGGTTTAATGGTGCGCTATGCCATAGATCACAATATACAGAAAGCAGAAGTATTACAAAATTTTGATTATGATGGTTACCATTTCAACCTTGAACTAAGTCGGGCAGATAAATGGGTTTTCAGCAGAGGCTGAAAATTTGACTCCTGTTTTTTTACAACATGAGACTGCTGAGTCATAATTCGTTGGAGAAAAATTACCTCTCTTTATTAGGTCTAACAACTTCCCCCTTCATTCTACTAAATTCCACTGTCATCACTGGAATTTAAATCATTTTGAATCAACTTCAATTTCTATTCCTCCCAAATAATAGACCTTCAAAGCAGAAAAGGGCAATTTATTGCTTGCTTTAAGATATAAATCATTGTATTGATATATGATGATTTAAGAGAAACAACAAGACATTCTGACCTTTTAAAGCAAGAAATACATGACAAACATTGCACAAGTTTTAAGATTACTGGGAGACGAAACACGTCTCAGAATTTTGATATTGGTCTCACAGACGCCGTTGAATGTCAGCGAACTTACAACAATATTAGGAATGGCACAATCGGGTATTTCCAGGCATTTGAGTCATTTGCGAAAAATGAAGTTGTTGCAGGAACGAAAAGAGGGCATTTGGACATATTATCAATTTGCACAAAAAGAATCCCTCGATAGTGAACTCCACCTGCTTTGGAATTATTTACAGGAGCAACTTTCAAACATAAAAGACCACAACAACGATAGGGTACGATTACATGAGGTATTGCGTCAACGAGAAATAAGCGGTGGTGGTTTAAATGAGCGTCTTCTTGAACCTGGACAATCTTGGTTTGCCTGGTCGTGCCTCCTCGGAATACTTCTGGGTCAGAATGGAGAAAACAAGTCCGGATTTTCCTCTGGTACCTCAGAACTGGAAATTATAGACCTTGGCTGCGGAGACGGAACGCTTACAGTGGAAATGGCTAAATTTGCTACTCGAGTAATAGGTGTTGATTTTAATCCTGACATGCTTGCCTCAGCTCGACAGCGTATAGATCGCCTTGGACTCCAAAACGTAAAATTGCTGGCTGAAGACGTAGGTAATTTGTCTTTGCCTGCTGAATCCTTAGATGTAGTTTTCTTTTCACAGTCACTTCATCATCTTGATAACCCGCAAAGAGGTTTTCAGGAAGCCGCACGTATTTTACGTCCAGGAGGAAAGGTACTGGTAATGGAACTCGCTACGCACAGTGAAGAATGGGTACTGGAAAAACTTGGTCACAAATGGCTTGGATTTGAAAAAGAGACTTTGCAGGATTTTATGCAGACAGCAGGATTTAGTAATCTTTACTCACAAATTTTACCTTTTCGCCGAGAAGAATTGTTTCAAATTATTCTTGCTGCAGGAAGGAAAACTTAATCTAAATCCCACAAATTGATTAGTCGCATTCTTCACCTTAAATCGCTATTACTCTCAGTAGAAGATAAAATTTTTGCGACAATTAGTACTTTTGTAAGTAAAACAAAGGCTGGGTTAATCCAGCGCTCCCGGAACAATAAATAATAATATAATGAATTATACGAAACCAAGTGCCGTCAGGCTTTTAAACATGTTGGAACAAAAAATTATCGTGTTCGATGGCGCAATGGGCACGATGATTCAGCAACAAGGTCTCACGGAAGAAGATTTCCGCGGCACTTCTTTTCTGGAACATCCTTCACCGCTTAAAGGCAACAATGACCTGCTTTCCATTACACGTCCGGACGTAATTGAAAAAATTCATTTAGAATTTTTAAAGGCAGGCACGGGCATTTTGGGAACCAATACTTTTAATGCAAATCGAATCTCGCAGGCTGACTACAACCTGGAAAAAAGCGTTGCTGAAATCAACCGGGCTGCAGTAGCAATCGCACGTAAAGCAGTAGAAAGTTTTCAATCCGGACAAACGGCAGAGGAAATTCAGTCAGGTCACCCCATTTTTGTCGCCGGATCGATAGGACCTACAAACCGTACTTGTTCCATGTCTCCGGATGTAAACAATCCGGCCTACCGCGCGGTGACATTCGACCAGATCGCTGAGGCGTATCGTGAACAAGCGATTGCATTGATTGAAGGCGGAGTGGATATTCTACTGCTGGAAACGAGTTTTGACACGCTGAATATGAAAGCCGGCATTTATGCCTTGGAAAGCTATTTTGAAGAAACCGGAATACGTCTGCCAGTTTTTCTTTCCGTAACGATTACAGACGCTTCCGGACGTACACTCTCAGGGCAAACTCTGGATGCCTTTTACAATTCCATCCATCACGCCAGGCCTCTGTTTTTAGGAATAAACTGTGCGCTCGGTGCGAAGGAAATGCGTCCGTTTGTTGAAGAACTGGCGCATATTTCCGAATTTCCTGTAGGTGTTTACCCAAATGCCGGATTGCCGAACGCCATGGGAGAATACGAACAAACACCTGAAGAGTTTGCCGGCATCATGGCAGAATTTGCGCACGAAGGATGGGCCAATCTCATGGGCGGTTGCTGCGGTACAACTCCGGCACATATCAAAGCACTGGCCGATAAAATTTCTCATTTTGTTCCAAGAAAATTAAACCCGCTGCTGAAACATCGTTTCGGGGAAACTCCTGAAAATAATTCGGGTCCTGCTTTAGCAACGGAAGGAATTCCGTTTTATTCCGGATTAGAACCTCTGAACATCAATCCTGATATCGGATTTTTGATGATCGGTGAACGAACAAATATCATGGGTTCTCCCAAGTTCCGGAAACTTATTTTGGATGATGATTTTGAATCCGGACTAGCCATCGCCCTTCAACAAGTGGAATCCGGTGCAAATTTTATTGATATTAACTTCGATGAGGGATTACTGGACGGAGAAAAATCAATGACACATTTTCTCAACTTGATTGCAGTTGAGCCGGACATTGCCCGTGTGCCAATTATGATTGACAGTTCCAAATGGTCCGTAATCGAAGCCGGATTGAAGTGCATCCAGGGCAAGGGGGTGGTTAACTCCATCAGCCTCAAGGAAGGTGAGGAAAATTTCTTGAAGCAGGCACGTGAAATTCGCAAATACGGCGCAGCGGCAGTGGTGATGGCATTTGATGAAGAAGGGCAGGCAACACTGCTTGAACACAAAGTTGAAGTTTGCAGCCGAGCCTTTAAATTGCTTACCGAAACCGTTGGTTTTGCTCCGCACGACATTATTTTTGATCCAAATATTTTGACGGTGGCTACCGGAATGGAGGAACACAACGACTATGCGGTGGCTTTCATTGAGGCCGTACGCCAAATCAAAGAACGGTGTCCGGGGGCGCTGGTAAGTGGTGGGGTGAGCAACATTTCGTTCTCGTTCCGTGGTAATAATCCGGTGCGCGAAGCAATGCATTCCGCTTTTTTGTATCATGCGATTCACGCCGGTCTCGACATGGCGATCGTCAACGCCGGAATGCTCGACGTGTACGAAGAAATTCCCAAAGATTTGCTGGAACTTGTAGAAGACGTCTTGCTCAATCGTCGAAAAGACGCCACCGAACGACTGGTAGATTTTGCCGAAAATTACAAAGCAGAGGGTTC
>JYMV01048968.1_pt1 | contig 36465 bp, 36 predicted proteins | sample 338911 | NCBI WGS metagenome assembly JYMV01 (sample SAMN03354496, study PRJNA234377) | hydrothermal vent metagenome | biome: Deep sea; feature: Hydrothermal plumes at the Eastern Lau Spreading Center, Western Pacific Ocean; material: Seawater | place: Tonga | collected 2009 | depth 2000 m m | reverse complement strand
CGAATATATTGGTAATTGCCACGTTGACTCCTAACCCGAATAATGGGATGCAGGGTGTAGTATTGTCGCTAGTTACTCTGATAACTCTAGCCCGATAACTCTGAATAGCGACAAAAAAGATAGCTACGAAAATTTACAACAAAAAATTACTGGTGAGAGAATGAATAAGTAAACTTTCATGCGCCACAGTCTGTATATAATCTTATATATTACAACACAAAAGCTTTAGCGTTAATTAAAGTGTCTTAAGGACGGGTATGCTAACACTACACCATTTAAACAATTCTCGGTCGCAGCGAGTTCTATGGCTACTAGAAGAACTGGGCGTTGAATACAATATTGAATTTTACGAAAGAGACAAAACGACAAACTTGGCGCCAGATGCGTTAACTAAAGTGCATCCATTGGGGCGCTCTCCCGTGTTGAGTACACCAGATGGCAATATTGCTGAATCTGGTGCCATCGTTGAGTATTTAGTAAAAAATCACGCTAATGAAACTTTTGTTACTCCCCAAGATGGCGAGGCGCTGCAGCAGTATTGGTTTTGGATGCACTTTGCCGAAGGGTCACTTATGCCACCATTGGTAGCCAACCTGGTATTAGAAAAGGCGCGTCAAAAAGGCTCTAAGCCTTTTTTTATTAAGCCGATTACTAACAAACTTATCGATGGCATCTTGAATGCGTACTACGGGCCGAATCTTGCGAAAAGCTTACAGTATGTAGAGTCATATTTAAGTAACAATACATGGTTTGCCGGCGATGTATTAACTGGGGCTGATGTGCAAATGATATTTCCCCTTGAATCGCTAGTTGCCAGTGGCAGGGCGAAAGATTTCGAAGCCATACAAGAATTCGTAGCCCGTGTGCATGCGCGACCTGCTTATCAAGCTGCGCTCGCAAAAGGTGGCGAGTACGCCTATGCGTAGCTTATGGTGCTGGGCTTTGCAGCTAAACTCGGGCTCTAATCTTCGCGACTAATATAGTCGTTAATGAGTAGCATGAAAGCATCTCCATAGCGTTCGAGCTTAGTTTGGCCCACACCACTAACATCTAACATAGTGTTGCGTGTTGTGGGTAGTTTACATGCCATGTCAACCAGCGTTGCGTCGCTAAACACCACATATGGCGGTACCTCGTTTTCCTCAGCAAGTACTTTGCGCAAATGCTTGAGTCGCGTAAACAGCGTGCGATCATAATTGGCAGGTGCCAATTGTGATTTTTTCTTATCTGGTTTGAATTCAAGGCGAGGTACTGCCAGTAACACCGCTACTTCGCTTTTTAATACGGGGCGTGCTGCTTCGGTTAAACGCAGTGCTGCATGCGCGGTGATATCAACTCGAATAAGGCCTTTGTGGATCAGTTGGTTGATAATATTGTGCCAATAACTGTCTGACTTATCTTTTCCAATGCCATAGGTCGAGAGTTGATGGTGCCCCGCTTCCTGTAACCTTCTTAGTTGCTTACCGCGCAATACATCAATGACATATTGGCTGGAGGCTTGTTGAGATAAGCGCAATATGCATGACAACACCTTTTGCGCGATGACTAAGCCATCTATCATCTTCGGCGGGTCAAGGCAGATATCGCAGTTGCCACAGGCACTGTCACTGAATTGCGAGAAGTAGTTGAGTAAAACTTGTCTGCGACAGGTTTGCGCTTCGGAAAAGGCTTCCATAGCAGCAAATTTTTGTAGTTCAATGTTGTTTCGCTCGGCAATTTCACCTTGCTCAATCCACTGTTTTACTCTTGCCGCGTCTTTTTCATCAAACAGCAATAAGGCTTCAGACGCCAGGCCGTCTCGCCCAGCCCGTCCGGTCTCCTGATAATAACTTTCAACGCTGCGAGGAACATCATGATGAACAACGTAGCGTACATTGGACTTGTTAATTCCCATACCAAAAGCAACGGTGGCTACCACAATGTCTATCTTGTCACTGAGAAATTGTCGCTGTACCAGTTCTCTTTCATCGCTATCCATACCGGCATGATAGGCCGCACAACGAAACCCTTGGCGGAACAATTTGGCATGTAAATCGTCTACTTTAGCGCGGCTATTGCAGTAAATAATACCGCTACCTTCTTGCTGCTTTACGTAAGCGACAACTTGATCGAAGGCTTTGTATTTACTCATCACGCGATAGCGAATGTTAGGGCGGTCGAAACTGCCTTTATAAACTAACGGTTCGTTCAAGTTTAGTTGCGTGAGAATATCTGCTTGAGTAGCGGTGTCTGCCGTGGCTGTTAACCCGATAACAGGAATGTTTGGAAAACGCGACTTTATTTGCCCAAGTGCGCGATAATCTTGCCTAAAGTCGTGCCCCCAATGGGAAACGCAGTGTGCTTCGTCTATGGCAAATAAAGCAATGTTGGCATTGCTAAGTGATTGTTGGAAGTGGTATTGCATCAGCCTTTCAGGTGATACATACAACAAATCGAGCTCGTTTGCATGTAGCGCGCTATTAATTTGGGCTTGCGCTTCGACTTCCAGTGTTGAATTGAGGTAAGCCGCTTTTACGCCCAACGCTTTAAGTTGTTCAACTTGGTCCTGCATTAAGGATATGAGGGGAGAGACAACAATACCTGTTCCCGAGCGAACAAGGGCGGGAATTTGATAACACAAGGATTTCCCTCCGCCAGTTGGCAGTAGTACAAGGGCATCTCCACCGTTACAGACGTGGTGTATAACATCACCTTGCCCGTCGCGGAAAGTATCGTAACCGAATACATCTTTTAAAATGCGCTCCGGTGAACTCGCTTCCTCAGCAGAATTAGGTGAATTGGAAATGTCTAGTGCAGTTGTCATGGCTCGGGATTTTACGCGTTTTTCCCTCATGCTTCACGGGGCAATTGCAAAAACTAGACTAAAATTCAGCGAATTGATTCTTTTCTCGTGATAAGTCCCGCTGATATCGAATTATTGTTGGTAAGAATTTCCAATGAGATTGTGTTCAGTAGTAGTGTTGTTCGTTAAACGACGAATTAGAGCTAAAAATGAGAATAAAAAGACGTCGCATCGAGACTGTTTATTAAGGACATAATATGAGTACGCAAAAAACACCTCAAACTCAGCAGAATATTACTCACAACGTCATGATAGAGCATGTGATTTCACTCTTTCGTGATACCATGCCGTTTAACCAATTGTTGGGCTTAGAGTTTGTTACTCAAGGTGTTGGGCTAGAAACAGAAATTGCCTTACACTTAAATTGGCAACCGTCACTCACAGGCAACCCCATGCAAAAAATTCTTCATGGTGGCGTGACGGCTACCATGCTGGATACCATAGGTGGTTTAGTTTCAATTGTTGAGACTATCAAACAGACGTCCAAAGATGAGCTTATTAATCTCCAAAGTCGCCTGTCCACAATGGGCACAGTTGATATGCGCGTCGATTACCTTCGTCCGGGACGAGGAGAGCAATTTATCGCCACGGCTTGCATTATTCGCAAAGGCAGTAGGCTGGTGGTTTGCCGCATGGAGTTGCATAATGAAAAGGGCGATCACATCGCGTTTGGCACGGGTACCTATATGCTTGGCTAAATTTTCTCGCGATTGGTGATGTCTTTGTTTTTACAGGAGGTGTTGCATGGCTGAGCCATTACCAGATTTAATCGAAGAGATTGTAACCGATAGCATGGGGGATGACCCAGCTACGCTGTTGGCTACGTTAAGCGGTCAAGACGACGTCTATATTGCATCTTTACTTGAGTCACTTCCTGTCGAAAAGCGTTTGGCTGTATGGGAGGGGATTTCTCGCGATCGCAAGATTGATGTTTTGGTTGAGATGCGTAGCGACCCTCGTGAAATCCTCATCGACAACACTCCTCACGACGAATGGGCATCGATTTTTTCAGACATAGACGCTGAAGATTTATTGGAGCTACTCGATTCATTGCCCAAACGCTTGGTTGATATGGCCTACGAATCACTCGATTCAAAAGAGCGTAAGTACTTTCGAGAGGCAACGCAATTTCCTGACAACCAAATTGGCCACTGGGTAAACCACGAACAGCTTGTGCTCCCGTCAAACGCCAAAGTACGTGAGGGGTTGCGTCTGTTAAGGCGGGATGTTCCCCAACATTGCGATAGTATTTTCTTAGTTAATCGCTCGGGGCAGTTTTCCGCGTTAGTCAAAATTAGTCACCTTTTCACCGCGCAAGATCACATTTCACTGTTCGATTTATCTGAAGAGAGCGTAACAACTATTCAAGGAACCGATGACACAACGAATGCGTCTTTACTTGTTCAGCGCTCCGGACTGGCGTCGCTACCCGTTGTGGATGAAAACAATAAATTATTGGGGCGCCTTGATGTTACATCTGCCAGTGAGCTAGTTAATGAGTTTTACGAACGACAAGTCATGGCATCTGCGGGTATGGATGAAGACGAAGATTTGTTCTCACCTGTTGCAAAAAGTGCGAAAAATCGCGCCTTGTGGTTGGGTATTAACCTTCTAACAGCGTTTCTTGCCTCTTGGTTTATCGGCTTATTTGAAGGAACACTGCAACAAGTTGTTGCCTTAGCGGTACTTATGCCGGTGGTTGCCAGTATGGGAGGTATAGCAGGAAGCCAGACGTTGACACTCATTGTACGAGGGCTTGCTCTTGGACAGGTAACACCTGCGAACTTAAGAGTACTTATGGTGAAAGAGCTAAAAGTCGGTGGCGTAAACGGTGTAATTTGGGCCTTGGTGATTGGTATTGTGGCTTACTTTTGGTTCACAGATGCCATGCTTGGTGTGGTCATCTGTTTAGCGATTTTATTCAATATTGTCGCTGCTGCATTAGCTGGTGTGTTTGTACCCGTAATTTTGGATAAGCTCAAAATAGACCCTGCATTATCAGGTTCAGTGATCCTAACCACAGTAACCGATATTGTTGGCTTTGTGGCTTTCTTGGGGCTGGGGACGCTTTTCTTACTGTAAGTAAGACTGGTGTATGTGCGGTGAACTTTTAGTCCTATGACAAAATGACGCCGCTACATCTTCCTTTCTGGTTGCTTTGCCTCATCGGAAAGTAATAAACCTTGTGTAGAATGCCTCTGTGATAAACAATACGCGGCTTCTACCTTCTCAATCTATGTGTGGAGCCTTCCTTGTCTAAGCAAGCAAATGCCGCTCAAGTTGGTGTTATTTGTGCCATCGCTGCCTACAGTATGTGGGGAATTGCCCCTGTTTATTTTAAGCAGCTAATTGTATTACCCGCGGCAGAAATTCTGATGCATCGGGTTATTTGGTCTGCGCTGCTTTTAATCGGTCTTATTGCAGCATTAAAGCAATGGCCAAAAGTAATCGCTGCTATTAACAACAAACGCGTTATGCAAATTTTGTTTGTGGCTGGTTTACTACTTGGTGCAAATTGGTTGTTGTTCATATGGGCAATTAATAATGACCATATCTTAGATGCCAGTTTGGGCTATTACATAAATCCGCTAATTAACATCTTCTTGGGTAGACTTTTTTTAGGTGAGCGCCTTCGAACATTACAGCGTGTTGCCGTTGGCCTTGCCGTTGTTGGCGTTGCAGTTTTAGTGTTTTCTTACGGCCATGTACCTTGGATAGCACTAGTGCTAGCAGTAAGTTTTAGCGTGTACGGGTTGTTGCGAAAGCAAGTTGCAGTAGATTCTTTGCCGGGCCTCTTCATCGAAACGCTAATGTTGTCACCGTTCGCTATTGTGTACTGGGTGTTTTTCGGTTCTCAATACAGTAATTTGTTTAACAATGACACCTCGTTAAACTTGCTTATTCTTGCCGCGGGCATTGTTACTACCGCGCCATTGCTTTGCTTTACCGCCGCAGCGCGACGTATCATGTATTCAACGTTGGGCTTTTTCCAGTATATCGGTCCAACACTCATGTTTGTTTTGGCAGTGTATCTGTATGGAGAGCCATTAGAAGAAGCAAGGTTGGTAACCTTTGGCTTTGTGTGGTTTGCACTACTCTTATTTAGCGCAGACTCATTAGTCAACTATCGCCAACAACGAAAAATACGCAAGCTTGCGGTGGAATAGTGCGTTAGTGCTATTTGGGTAAACAGTCTATTTGGTCGCATATCACTTGATTGCGGCCATTGTTTTTCGCTTCGTAAAGTTGCTTATCGGCTGAGCTCAATAACTTGTCTACACGCTGGGTGGATTCACCGCATACACCAATACTACAGGTGACTTTGATATTGGCTTTCGGTAATTGAATCACTTCAGCTTCTACAACTTCTCTAAACTCGTCTAAGCGCATACAGGCCTCCGCAACTGGGGTATTGGGGAAGTAGATGCAGAACTCTTCGCCACCAAAGCGAGATATAATTTCGTCAGGAAAGTAGAATTCAATTAAGGCGGCCATAGCTTTTAAAACAATATCACCAGCGTCGTGTCCGTGGGTATCGTTGATTGATTTGAAGAAATCCAAATCAATCAGTGCAAGGGCGTGATTGTCAGACAGCAATTGGCTTTGTACCGTAACCATATAAAAGAAATGACGGCGGTTGGGCAAACCTGTTAGGTAGTCAGTATTAGCAACACGGCGAATTTCTTCCACACTTTCAATGTATTCAACGTTTTGCATCACTCGACATAAAAACTCTTCGTGGCAATAAGGCACGCGTAGAAAGTCATTGGCACCGCTTTTTATAAAGTGAGCTGACATCAGCATACCTTGCCCACCGGCAATGCCCATGATCGCAAGTTGCTCTTTAGAAAACGCTTTACGCAAACTCGCCACAAATTGGGTGCCTGTCATATCGGGCAGGGTGTTGTCTGTGATAACTAAACGAATGTGGTTGTGTTCGGATAAACGTTGCATTGCATCATTTGCTGTTAGGCACTCATATGCGATGAAGTTATGACGCTGAAGAAGTGATACGGTTCGTGTTCGCAGTACACGATTGGTGCTAACAACGATAACTCCGGTAGATTTATTTTTTTCTAATCGTCCAATAAGTCTACTAAGGTAATCGTAGTTCTGTGAATTTTCCTTTGGAACATAATCGACTACATCACGCTCAAGTACTTTATCGCGAATGTCATTATCAAGAGATTCCGTGGTGGCAATAGTTGGAATAAATGCATTGATAGCAAAGTCGATAGCTTGGCCTTGTTGGGCATCTGGCAGCGAATAAGCGACTATCGCACATAAGAACGTCTCAGGCATATTTTGCTTGAAGCGTGCTTTACCTTCAGTAAGCGACGTCGCACCAATAGGGGTTAAACCCGCACGACGCACTAGTTTCGCTATAAGTTCAAGGTTGCTTTCACCGTTTTCGATGATGAGCACATGTTGCTGCATACATATCAACTATGGTTTGTGGCTGCCGTGCCTAAAAAAATATCTACACCTTTTCCAGCTTAGCATAAGCGAGGACAAGCCACTTACTTCCGAACTCGTCAAAGTTCACCTGAACTCGACCATGTTCTCCGCTGCCTTCATAGTTAAGTACTATGCCTTCGCCAAATTTGCGGTGTACCACACGCTCACCTAACTGAAAGCCAGTTTCTGCGAAACTCGCATGAGAAGCTACCTGACTAAACCGATTATGAACTGGGCGAGAAATTGTTGATTTCAAACGTACTTCTTCTACACAGTCCGATGGCATTTCACGGATAAAGCGCGACGCTGTATGATACTTATCTTGACCATATAATCTACGACTTTCTGCATAAGTTATATACAACTTTTGCATAGCTCTGGTCATACCCACGTAACACAGGCGTCGTTCTTCTTCCATTCGACCTGGTTCGTCGTTCGTCATTTGGCTTGGGAACATGCCTTCTTCAACACCTGTCATAAACACGAGTGGAAACTCTAAGCCTTTGGCTGTGTGGATGGTCATCATTTGAACCGCGTCTTGATCTTTATCGGCTTGAGTTTCACCTGCTTCCAGTGATGCATGAGCCAAAAATGCAGCCAAAGGTGTCATTTCTTCGGCTTCTTCAGGAACAATGAAAGTTTTACAGGCGGATACCAATTCTTCTAAGTTTTCAAGTCGCGCTTGCGCTTTCTCTCCGCGCTCGGCTTGATACATGGCGTACAAGCCAGATTGGCGAATGGCTTTGTCGGCTTGCTGGTCTAGTGACTCATCGAGCGTAGCTTGTTCAAGCTCAGTGATAAGTAACACAAAACTTTGCATTGCATTGAGTGCACGCCCTTTAAAACTGCCCTCATTAATTAAAAGTTGACTGGCTTGCCACATTGAACAGTTGTGCATTCGCGCGGTATCACGCACTTGGCTGAGGGTTTTCTCGCCAATACCTCGGCTTGGCGTATTGACGACACGTTCAAACGCAGCGTCGTCATGCGGGTGGCTCACCATGCGCATATAGCCTAAGGCATCTTTAATTTCTTGGCGCTCGAAGAAGCGCAGACCACCATAAATACGGTAAGCCAAACCTTCGTGCAGTAAGGCTTCTTCCAGTACGCGAGATTGAGCGTTGTTGCGGTATAGAATAGCCGTGTCGCTTAGCGCATGACCTTGATTAAGCCAATCTTTAATTTTTGAAACGATGAAACGGGCTTCATCTAATTCGTTAAATCCTGCATAAACTGATATTAGCTCGCCTTGTGCATCTTCCGTCCAAAGCTCTTTGCCTAAACGCCCTGTGTTGTTGTCGATTACTGTGTTTGCAGCTTTGAGTATATTTCCTGTTGATCGGTAATTTTGTTCAAGGCGAATAGTGGTCGGCTGAGCAAAGTCTTTCAAAAAATGCTGGATATTGTCGACGTTGGCTCCGCGCCAACCATAGATAGACTGATCATCATCACCAACGATCATAATATTATTCGTACCGCCGCTACACAGCATGCGAAGCCACGCATACTGAATATTGTTAGTATCTTGAAATTCGTCGACCAATACGGCTCTGAAACGGCGTTGATAGTGACCTAATACTTCGGGGTTCTTGGCCCATAATTCGTGTGCGCGTAATAGTAATTCTGCAAAGTCGACTAACCCTGAGCGGTCACATGCATCTTGATAGGCCGCATACACTTCACGCATGGTTTTTTGGATATGATCACCATGAGTTTCGATGTGTTGTGGGCGCAGTCCTTCGTCTTTGTTGCCATTGATGTACCACTGAATTTGACGAGGTGCCCAGTGCTTCTCATCTAGGTTCATGGCCTTCAGAATACGGCGAATAAGACGGTATTGATCGTCAGAATCAATAATTTGGAAGTTCTCTGGAAGGTTTGCTTCAGCATGGTGTGCGCGCAATAAGCGATGAGCAAGACCGTGGAATGTACCAATCCACATATTGTGAAGGCTTCGGCCCATAAGTGACTCAATACGACCGCGCATCTCTTTTGCCGCCTTGTTGGTAAAAGTTACAGCGAGAATCGAGAAAGGTGCGATATTTTCAACTTCCATGAGCCAGGCAATTCTGTGAACTAACACACGGGTTTTACCGCTACCTGCACCTGCTAGCACTAACGCGTTGGACAGAGGCGCCGCTACTGCCTCGCGTTGTTTGTCATTAAGCTCGTCTAGCAGTCGAGATACATCCATAATGTGGCACCTATGTTGTCGAATTTTGTCACAGAAAAAGCAGCGGTATTATGCCAGCTGACTGTTAATTTATACAGTCTAGTTTTGGCAAGTTCACTTATCTATTTATGTTCTACCTAGAAAATAAAGGGTAATAAGTAATAACGAAACAATTCGACAGGTTGAGTGAATTTTACGCTTGGCAGGTGTTACATAGGTATTGAAAGGTACCAAACTCAGGTAAACTGTTAACAACAGTCAATTCGATAATTACATTGGAACATGCTCATGACCGCACTTTCTATTCCAGACGATTTTTGGTCGACGCTAAAGCAAGAGGCGAACGTTGTCGCAAACAGCGAACCTTTGTTGTCTAGCTACGTGCATGCCAGTGTACTAACTCATCATAATTTCGAATCATCGTTGAGTTTTATTTTATCTAATAAAATGGCCGATGACGTAATGCCTGCATTAGCGATTCGTGAAGTATTCGATGAGGCGTATTTGTTAGAACCTGGAATTAGTGAGTCAGCGATTGCTGATATTCTCGCTATTAAATCAAGAGATGCTGCGGTTAATGATTACCTAACGCCATTGCTGCATTTTAAAGGCTTCCATGCTGTACAGGTTCATCGGATGGCGCATTATTTGTGGGTACATGGCCGTCACCAGCTCGCTTTGTTCTTGCAAAGCCGTAATTCAGCCAGTTTTGGTGTTGATATTCACCCTGCTGCACGCATTGGCAGTGGGGTTATGTTCGACCACGCAACCGGTATTGTAGTGGGTGAAACGGCTATTATTGAAGACAATGTGTCTATTTTGCAAAGTGTTACCCTTGGCGGTACGGGTAATGAATCTGGTGACCGTCATCCTAAAATTCGTCAAGGTGTGTTAATTGGTGCTGGTGCGAAAATTTTGGGTAACATCGAGATTGGTGAAGGCTCTAAAGTAGGTGCGGGAAGCGTTGTGTTAGATAACGTGCCACCGCATGTGACGGTTGTAGGCGTACCTGCGAAAGTTGTAGGACGACCCGTGTGTCAAAGCCCATGCGAGTCGATGCGACAAAACGTTCTAGAAGATAATTAGGCGCTAACTGCCAAGTAAAATCTTATATTGACGGCGTCTATTTCAATGGCTTAGATTGGACATCGTAAACGTTTAATGCTCAGCTGGATTTCTCATGCGTTGGATATTACTGGCTTTATTGGCGTTGCTCATACCTTGCCAAACAGTTTTTGCTAATCAAACCCTCAAGGTAGCGGTAAATATCGGGCCGCCGTGGGCTTTTTATGAAGAAGAACAAGGTGTCATTGGTATCGATGTTGATATCATCACGCATGTTCTCAATTCTCTTGGCTATGACGCAGAGTTTCATTTACTGGCGTACAGTCGTCTTATAAATGATTTCAATGCGGGTAAGTATGATATTGCTAGCCCTGCAGCATTCGAGTCAGATGTTGGCTCATTATCCGATGCTTACCTACCTTTTAAAGATGTTGCTATCTCTCTCAAAAGAAAGAATTTTGATATTGATAATGTAGAAGATTTAAAGGGTAAAACGATTGTTGCTTACCAATCTGCCACTCAGGTGTTGGGGGAAGAGTTTGCTGATGTGGTACAAAATGAAAATTATCTTGAGTTAGTAGAGCGAGAAATACAAATTAAGCTCTTGGTCAATGAGCGTACGGATGTTGTCGTGGGCGAATGCCGTTTGCTCAGTTATATTGTGCAAAAGAATTACCCTAATATTGAAGTGGTTATTCACCCTATATTTCGCCAAATTTCATATGGTGCCATTATTCAAGACCCTGTTTTGCAGCAGCAATTTAATAGAGAATTGAAAAATATGATGGCGTCAGGTCGTTTCCAAGAGATTCTCTCTCGTTGGCCTTAATTGTTGAATGTTCATCCCAAGGTAACCGAATTTCCACCTTCTTTTTTCGATACATAAAGAGCGGTGTCTGCGCGCTTAATTAACGATTCCAACGTGTCCTCTGGTGTTAACTTTGTAACCCCAAAGCTAGACGATAGTTTCATACGATCCACCGTTATAGCATTAATTGCCGTTCTGATTTTATCAACTAACTTAAATGCCTTGTCTTCAGTAATATCCGGTAACAAGAGTACGAATTCGTCGCCTCCATAACGTGCAAAAACGTCGGTCTTTCTCAAGATTGCTTTTGTTGTGGCGCTAAGGCGCTTTAAAGCATGATCGCCGTCAATATGACCCAGCTCATCATTGATGAGTTTAAATTTGTCTAGGTCGAAGATGACAAAAAAGAGCGGGCTACCTGACTCGTGGCTTTGCGCAATTTCCAGCTCAGCGCGTTGCGTAAGATATTCACGGGTATAGGCTTGAGTAAGCGTGTCTATGAAGACTCGATCTTTTAACTGCTGATTGTCGGCTTGAAGTTGTGGTATCGCAATTCCAAACAACGCATTGGCGGCGATCACATTAAGTGCAAACTGATAAACCTTTACGTGATCCATCAGTGAAAAAAAGTGAACCAATAAAACAATAAATACGCTACTTATCGCAAGGCTTATTATATTGAGTTTCGGGCTCTCCGTGCAGGCAATCCACATGTGTGTAATCGCTAGGAAAAATATGGCAAATGCACTGTCTCTTGAGCCTGTAAGCTTCGCTAGGAGCATGATAAAAAATATCAAAAGTAAGTTAATACTAACCTTTTTGAAGAAGCTCGCCAGGCTGGGTGAGTTAAATTGTGAAAAAGGTAATAAGTCTATTTTCGAGTTGATATAAAACTTCGTTAGCATGCCTGCAAGTAGCGGCGCTAGCACCACTACTCCTGCCATATCGCCTATCCAAAATGGAAGAAAGGCAATAGACATTTCACTCATGGCCATTTGGCCAGAAAAAACCAATGAAACGAGCACGAGTTTCGTAGCGAGTAATGAAGCAATACAACCAATCAATAAGAACGACACAATCAATTGCGGTGTCGTGATGTCTTGTTTACGGGCAAGAAAACCAAGCAGGCTAGCACCGACATAATAGGGCAACATATGGGCAAAGCCGAATAATGTGCCCCCCCAGATTAACTCGCGATCGGAGAGTGCCAATTCATAGTGATGACCGTTCCATAGCGTAGTGAGTATGGCGGCTATCATAATAGGCAAAGATGCCCTAATACCTACCACTAAGAAACAAGAAAATGTGAAGCCCGCAGCGGGAAACCAAACGCTCGCGTGATCGGTATACTCTACAACTCGTCCAACTTGCCAAATAGCTAACCAAAACAACACGATAAATATATCGGTATAGATCCCTGACAGCCGCAACTCACTTAGTCGCTCGAACAGAGGCGCATGGCCTGACGTTGATGCCAACCACGCATTAGATTGATATTCGTTTTGTGACTTAGCTTTTGAAACTGCCGGCTTCTTCATGTAGGTAAAATATAATGCACCTAGCTTGAGTGTAACGCGTGTATAAGCTGAGATCCACTAGCTTAACTACGATACTCTCCATGGTGGGTTGAGCCGGTTCTCTCCCGCCCAATAGAGTATTAAGTTATTTCCCGAAGGATCTTTCATTGAGGCTTCTCGCCACAAGTAGCGCTTGTCTTCAGGTAGGTAAGTGAATGTCACTCCCTTTCTCTCTAATTCAGCAACACATTCGTCTAGATTCGGTGTCTCAAAGTAGACACTCACTCCTGTGCTTGCGTGGTTTGAAGCACTAAGTGAGAAAGATGCACCGTCATTAGGACATGCAAAACGCAAGTAGTGTGGGGTATCAACAATCAGGGTGAAGCCCAATGTAAGGTAGAAGTTTTTTGACGCCTCTATATCGGTGCAGGCCAAAGTCACTTGGTTCATATTCATTATCTATCCCTTCTATTAGCTATTCATGTTTGACGAGTTGCAGCGTTGTCTTGCTTCGTCCGCCATCATTTTGTTGTGCGGGAGCTCACTTCCAATAAGTGCCATGCTCCATATTTTGAAAAAAGAGTGTTGTTTGCATGTGTTATTCATTGCGTGGAAAAGTGTATTCATATATTTCGATATCATTTTTTTATCTCCTTGAAGTTGGATGATAAAAAGGTTAAAACCTCAACCTAGGTTGAGGTAAAGGCTTTTATTAGAAAATGTTATGGAACGAGTATTAACGGTAGGCCAATTGGCTAAACGAAGTGGTGTTAAGGTTTCTACATGCCATTTTTATGAGCAAAAAGGGCTCATTAAAAGTCGTCGAAATTCGGGGAATCAGCGTCGCTATCACCCTGATACATTACGGCGTATCTCTGTCATTAAAGCTGCGCAGAAGTTAGGTATTTCACTTCAAAGCATAAAGGTCGCATTTGCGACCTTGCCTAATGAGCGCACGCCTAATTCGCAAGATTGGAAACGGCTGTCACAAGTCTGGCAGCAGGAGCTTGATGAGAGAATACACGCGCTTCAGCGTTTGCGGGATAACCTAGACAATTGTATTGGTTGCGGTTGCTTGTCATTGCATAGCTGCCCTTTGTACAACCCAGACGATCATTTAGCGAGTCGCGGAAGCGGGCCAATTATTCTAGAAGAGCGACACAGATAAGTTGGCGAATGATCTTACTCAGACGAATGCAAGCAGCTCGTCTAGTGTATTTAAGACAAGATGAGGGATTACTGCTACAGGCTCATTAGCTAAGTTCATGGGACGATTACACGCAAACCACGCTGACTGGTAGCCAGCATTCACAGCACCCTTTACATCCTTAATAAGGTTGTCGCCTACATGTAATATGTACTTAGGCTTAATGTTCAGATGTTGCGATGCCTCGTCAAACATTGCGGGCGATGGTTTCATCGGGCGCTGAGTACTGGCGTGTAAAACGGTTTTGAAGTAGTTGTCTATGCCTATCTTTTGTGTGTCCACATTGCCATTTGTGATACCGACAAGCGGGATATGTTGGCTAAGTGCATGTAATACGCGATGAACATTTTCATCTAATGTAAAGTCGCTTCGGGCGTCGTAAAAACAGTTAAAACAGGCTTCCACATCTGCACTGAGTTGGCCATCTAGAGGAGGTGCGGTGCTTAGTTGACTGGCAGGTGTACCAGATAATGCAGCAGCAAGTACTACTTTGCGCAATCGCCCCATATCAGATGCTAAACGTTTGTCTTTACTAATAGCAGCGCGCTTTAATACCAACCAATCTTTAGGGGTTAGCTTTGTGGCTTGCTCATGATACTTAGCAATGTGTGCTTGCAATGCGGCGTCTGCACGTCGAATAATGGGTTCATTGTCATAAAGGGTATCATCTAAATCGAAGGTCATTGCCTTTACAGCATTAAGCGGTTTGAAGAACTGCATGGAATCTACCTTTATTTCTTGTGCGCGCGAGGGTGCGCTGCGTCGTATACTTTGGCGAGGTGTTGGAAGTCAAGGTGGGTGTACACTTGCGTTGTGGACAAATTCGCATGACCGAGTAACTCCTGCACTGCACGCAAATCGCCACTAGATTCTAAAACGTGTGTCGCAAATGAATGTCGCAATTTGTGGGGACTTACTTTTTGCGAAAGTGATTGTTCATTCGCCATCTTGTTTAAGCGGTTTTCCACTTGTCGGTTTGAAATACGGGTTTTTCGCTTGCTAACAAACACAGCACTTTCATAGGGTGATGCGTAGGCGGGACGCACTTTTAACCATGCGTTAAGGGCTTTTTGTGCTTGTCGGCCCAGCGGTAATATCCTCTGTTTACTGCCTTTCCCCATGACTTTTATCGAGCCATCCTTTAAGCAATCAGCCAAATTTAAGCCTGTTAACTCACTAAGGCGCAAGCCACATCCATACAAAAGCTCAAACATAGCGATATCGCGAAGCAGCATTCCTTCGTCATCATCGTCATTAGATACAGTTGAGTTAAGCAGCTGCTGCATGTCGTCAACGCTTAATTGTTTAGGAAGTGGTTTGCCTTGCTTGGGGGCTTGAATACCTTCTAACGGATTACTAAAAAGCTGCTGTTGTGCAATTAAATACTGGCAAAATGTTCGCAGTGCAGAAAGTCGCAATGCAATACTGCGAGCACTGTGACCGGACAACTTAGCGTCTGCCATGACGCGCTTAATATCACTAGGTGTGAGACCTGACCATTCGACTAGGTCAAGGAGCTTCGCGACTTCAGTAAGCTGGCGTTGATAATTTTTAATCGTGTGAGGTGATAAGCCACGTTCTACTTGTAGGTGTAAAAGGAATTTGTCTAACCAATGTTGGCAGTTTTCGCTAATAAGGGCGTCCGCAGACACAGCACCTAGTATCCAATCATGTCAGGCAAGGTAATATTTAGCACTTGCTGAAGTTGTTGAAGTAACAAGGTGTCCATCTCTGGCGTAAAGTGGCTTGCGTCGCTGCTACCGATACCTAAGATACCTAAGTCTCGTTTATCACCAAGTAACATTAGTGCTACAGATTCGGCTTCACTCTCACCGAACAGTAATTGACGTTCATGCTGTGAAAGGCGCCCAAAAAAGAACTCTGTATTCTTAAAGCGTTTTTCGGTAAACAGGCGCTGTTGCAATTCGGGAATAGCGTGCGGCCCTTTAAAGCTTTTAATCACAGCACAAGACAGATTCAAACGCTCCTGCAACACATCTTCTAATGTGAACTGTACTTCAGCCACGCTTTCACAGCGCAGTAACTGCACATTCAGGTCGGTATAAACGCGATAAATTTTTTCGTTTTGCTTAGCAATAGTAACAAGTTGATTAAGCTTGAAGTTGAGTTGGCGTACTTTTTTACGCAGTTGCTCACTTTGAATTTCAACCAGCGAAACACTGCCTTTTTGTTCGTGGGGTAGTTTTATTTTTTCAAGCAACTCAGGGTACTGAACGAAAAAGTCAGGATTTTCTAATAAAAACGCTATAACGGCGTCAGGCGACAAGTCAGCCTTATCGTTAAACGGCTCAATTAACTGGGTAGCGCTAGCTTGTCCTGACAATTCACTCATATATTTATTTGTCCATCAAACACGTGTTCTGCGGGGCCGGTCATTTTTAGGACGCTGTCTATACCAGGCCAACGTATACGTAAGCTTCCCCCAGGTAAGTCCACTCTGACATCTTTGCTTAATTTACCTTGAATGTGACCAATTGCAACAGCGGCACATGCACCACTACCACAAGCAAGGGTTTCACCAGAACCTCGTTCAAATACGCGTAACTTAATATGAGATTCGTTAATGATTTGCATGAAACCCACATTTACGCCTTCTGGAAAGCGCTCGTGTTTTTCCACTTTCGGACCAATTTCTGCAACATTTGCGGTGTCCACATCATCAACTTCCATCACGCAGTGAGGGTTCCCCATAGAGGCAGAGCCTATAAAGAGTGTGCTGTCATCAACACGCAAAATATAAGTGTTTTCCTGCTTGTTGGCTTTAAGTGGAATATTTGCTGGGTCAAATTCGGGCTTGCCCATATTAACGGTAACCTGGCCGTCTTTTTCCAAATACAGCACCATTTTGCCGGCTTTGGTGCTAACCACAATTTTATTGCGATTAATGAGGCCTTTCTGTTTTACAAAACGGGCAAAGCAGCGCGCCCCGTTACCACACTGTTCAACTTCGGAACCATCAGCATTGAAAATACGATAATGAAAATCTTGCTCGGGATCGTAAGGTGGTTCAACCATCAATAGCTGATCAAAGCCAATACCGAAATTACGGTCAGCCAGTTGTTGTATTTTCTCTTTTGAGAAAAATACGTTTTGAGTAACGTTATCAATGACCATGAAGTCGTTACCCAAACCGTGCATTTTTGAAAATTGAACCTGCATTAACCGCGCATCTTTCCTATTGAGTTGGCCTTAGTTTACGGAAGTTTATACTCACCTTTCCAGAGATCTTTTTGATTTTCTCTCTCGCGCACTACGATTGCCTTGTCGCCATCAACCATAATTTCTGCTGGGCGGCAGCGGCTGTTGTAGTTTGAGGCCATAACAAAGCCATAAGCGCCGGCACTTCTCACTGCCAATAAATCTGTAGGCTCAATGGCCAATACGCGGTCTTTACCTATAAAGTCACCTGTTTCACATACAGGGCCCACTACATCGTAGGTATGAGGTTGCACGGTCGATTCTTCTTTTACGGGAATAATCTTTTGCCAAGCAGAATAAAGGGCAGGGCGCAGTAAGTCGTTCATGGCTGCGTCGACAATAGCGAAACTTTTTTCTTCCCCTTCTTTAATAAATTCTACCTCGGTAACCAAAATACCTGCGTTGGCAGCGATGGCACGGCCTGGCTCTAAAATTAGTTTGAGGTTTTCTCGACCAACCATCTTTTCAGCCATGGCTTCTGCATACGCTTTTGGATGTGGTGGTTGTTCTTCGTTGTATGTAACGCCTAAACCGCCGCCAACATCTAGGTGTTCAATAATAATACCGCGCTCAGCGAGTTCATCGATTAATACTAATAATCGTTCTAGTGCATCGACGAAAGGGCCAATTTCTGTAAGCTGAGACCCGATATGACAATCCATGCCTACAACGTTTAAATGGGGTAGTGAGGCTGCTAATTCATAGGTTGCCATGGCGCGCTCTCGCGCAATGCCGAATTTATTTGCCTTAAGGCCAGTAGAAATATAAGGATGGGTTTTGGCGTCAACATCAGGATTGATACGCAATGATATTGGCGCTTGTACACCAAGCTCGCCAGCTACCTCGTTTATGCGATGTAACTCGGGCTCAGACTCAACGTTAAAGCACATAATGCCTTGTTGTAATGCATAGCGAATTTCATCATGCTTTTTGCCTACGCCAGAAAACACAACTTTGCTAGCATCACCGCCAGCTTCTATCACTCTTGCGAGCTCTCCGGCTGATACAATATCAAAACCCGAACCAAGTTTGGCCAAAGCACTTAACACACCAAGGTTCGAATTTGCTTTCACCGCATAGCAAATAAGATGTGGATGAGAACCTATTGCATCATCGAATGCATGCCAATGGCGTTCTAGCGTTGCACGAGAATAAATATAAACAGGCGTTCCGTGGGTGGCCGCGATGTCAGCCACAGCTACATTTTCAGCATGCAGTTGACCTTGGCTATAGGCAAAATAATCCACTAGTTCAGCTCTCCAGAAGTAGGCGCGGGTAAAGTACTGTTAATGTTTGAGGAGGAATCAACACTTTGGGTTTCATTGGATGTAGATTCTGCCGGTGCGTTTTGCTCTGGCGTATCAGGAATATACAAAGCCCCTTTGTAGCCGCAGCCACTTAGCACGCTGAGTGAAAATACTAGAAAAACCGACTTTTTGAGCACGAAACAATCCCGCGAAGAATACGACAAATGCCGCTATCATCGCATTGCGGTGCTAAATTGCAAGAGCCAAAAGGCGTTCTCGTGTTTTATCGCCATAATGGACGTTTTTCCACAGTGCATCGCATAAACTTTGGATGTCAGAAAAATCGCCGTTTTTAAGCCAGTCTATCAGTATGGTGGGATCATCAGGAAAGGAGATCGCTTCATTTTCTGGGGCTTCTAACCACTCTTCAACAATATCTGTGTCTAACTGGAATAGCGTTTGGCATAGGTCAAGTTTGTTGAGGGTTAACACGTTAGAGAGTTGCTCAAACTGTCCGTGTAATGGCTTTATGAGCAATTTTTTGCCCAATTGCAAAGCTTCACTCGACAATTCGAAACCGCCATTGGCGATAACGCCATTACAATGCTGAAGTGCGCGCTGAAAATGTTTCTTGGATGTTGGGTTCCAGCGAATGTGGCCTTCTTCTTTAACTTCACTCATGTTGGGGTGAAAGCATTCGAAAGCTTGGTCGCTTAAGGGTTCAAGCATTTGTTGGATGTCTTCGACTTCCTCGAAAGGAAGGTAAACCAGTACGTGCCCTCGCGCAGGCGCAATAGCGGGCTTGTCTGCCACAAATGGCGGAATGATTGGCTGATTGAAATGGTACCAATGTACGCCTAGTTGAAGCTGTGTCGGAGCAAACAGCTTTACAAGGAGTGAGTCTAAAATGGTATTACCGCTTTTAGGCACGTCATATGAAAATGCCGCTTGATGACTAATTGATATCGAAGGGAGGTTGTTGCGTTTTGCTGCCCAGGCTGTCACAGGCTCAAAGTCATTGATCAACAAATCATAACCGCTGACGTCAAATGCTTTTACGTCTTTGCGGAATTGACGGAGGTTGGCTTGGCGAACGGTAGCCCACTTATCTACTTTGCCACCCTTAGTGACAAAACTTAACCCGGTAAGTGTTCGGTATTCACCAAATACATCCATATCGAAGTACTTTTCAGGGGCGCGGCCAGTGAAAACGAAATCTACATCAATGTCGCTGCGCTGCGCTAACGCAGCCGCCATAATTCTAGCGCGAGCAATATGACCATTACCCGTGCCTTGAACGCCATATAAAAGTTTCATATTACCCCAGAATGGCAAGACTTAATGAAGCGATAGTGACACCTAGAAAAGTACCGGCCACCACGTCTGATGGATAGTGCACACCGAGTAAAACCCGTGAAAGTCCAATTAAGGCTGCCCAGCAGTAGGCGAGTATTGAAAATGAGGGATAGTAGTATGCAACAATACTTGCCATTAGCCATGCAGCGGCGGTGTGCCCTGAAGGCAGAGAAAACTTATCGGAGGGGGTGACGTGTGCTGTGAGGTTTATGAGAAAATCGCAAGGGCGAGGTCGCTTGAACATTTTCTTCAACATTACATATAAAGGAAGCTCTAACGCATAGGCCATAAGCGCAGTGTAAAGAAAAAGCTCACCGTGCTCAGGCTCAAATGCCCACAACAGCATACCAATAGCGAAATACAAGTATCCATCACCGGTTTTCGAAAGCCAGATGATACTGCGACAGTCTCTTTTTTGCGTCAGTTTATAGAGGCGATAAAAAAGGTCGGTATCGTATTTTGTTAACGATTTTATCAGCATCGCCTTGTCCTCTATGAGTTGATTAATAAGTAGGCTAAGTGCGCTGTGTGACCAGTGGGTGAAGAAAAAAAGAAACTTTTCTTACAATAGTACTTAACTGAAAGTACTGGTCTATTGTTACTGCCTGTTATATTGCCTACGAAGCCATGCCTTCTGCACTACATCAAAGCAAGTTGTTAAAGCAAAGTTTTAAAGCAAAGTAACAAAGCAAGATATGTGCTAAGTTCGAAGATAATGTAATAAATTCATTCGATTTTTCACTAATCAACACAATTCGATGAATCGCATAAAATCAGTGGTTTGCAATACAACATTTAATGCTATGCTAAAGCTGTAATGTCGTCCTAACCCTCTTGATAAAGTAAGGCACAACAATGGAATACAACACATCTGAATTATGTGATTTGTTTGCAGATAGCGTAGACGTGGTCGATCCAATTTTCGCGAGCTTTGGTGGCCGTTACTCTTTTGGAGGGGAAATCACAACCATCAAATGTTTTGAAGATAGAGGGCTAATCGATAGAGTATTAGCTCAGCCCGGTGCCGGGAAAGTGCTGTTGATTGATGGTGGCGGCTCGACGCGTCGCGCATTATTCGATGCATCTTCTGCGCAAGTTGCCATCGATAATGATTGGGAAGGCGTTGTGTGCTATGGCAGCGTAAGAGAAATTGATAGTTTAGCGGAACTGGACATCGGTGTTTTAGCAGTAGCAGCTATTCCGGTTAATGCAGATAGCGAAAGTACAGGTGAAGTAGATGTGCCAGTAAACTTTGGCGGCGTTACTTTCTTGCCCGAAGATCACCTATATGCGGATAGCACAGGAGTTATCTTATCTCCTGAGCCGCTCGATATTGACTAAATCATCTAATTTTCACCAATGTGTACAAGGCTAAATAGCCTTGTATACAAAAATCCATCACTTGTTCGCAGCCTCAAACACAGCATTGAGATAAAGCGCAATACGTATCCCCGCCATTTGTAAGCGCGTTTTGGCAGTGGGCAGGTTTACATATAAATAGTCATAATTGATGTCATTCGCGTTTTTAGGGTAAATGGTATCGCGAATTTTCGTACTCTCTTTTATCCACACCATTACGTCAGTGGTCGCCCATTGACGAATTTCTTCTGCAGTGATGGCTTCAGTTAACCACTGTGTCCATTCCGTGTATGACAACTGGCGTTGGTCTAGCATTTCTGAATCCCAAACTCTATGTAAGTTAGAGTCTTGCCAGAAGAAACGAACTTTAACATCGTTGCCCCCTCTATCAGTGCCATTACCTGCGTGAAGAGGTTGGTGCAAGTCACCAATAATATGCACGATAAACTGCAGTGCTAGGCGTTTTTCTTCTAAGCTTGCAGTTTTGCTTTTCAGGGTTTGAGTAAACTGAGTTAATGCTGTCACTGCGTCGCCTTCTTCAGGCGCATGCTCTGTGGAGTAGGTTGTACCATGAGGAACCGACACATAATGCCATGGGCTTGCGGTTTTCTGCCAAAATTCGCTTTTATCTGAACGCATATCATCGGCGTGAGTAGCCGCTTGCGCGAGAGAGCCATTGGGCAATAACTCCATAAGTGCAGCGCGTGACAAAGGGCTTAAGTACTGTTCTGCAATAGCGCCCGTTACGCGATGACCCGTTTGCCCCCAACCAAAGGCAGGTGATGCTACGCTTAAACTAAGGAGCATGCTCAGCGCAATGGCACAGGCTTTATTGATTAACATGATGAATCCTTTGTGTGTTTCGATGACTGGTAACCCCATCTGGCTACCAAAGATTGTTCTATTCCAAGGTGGTCAAGTATTCGTGCCACCACAAAGTCCACCAAGTCGTCTATCGATTCAGGATTGTGATAAAAGCCCGGTGAAGCAGGCATAATTGTGGCACCCATTTGTGACAGCTTTAACATATTCTCTAAGTGAATAGTGGAAAGTGGCATTTCTCTTGGCACCAGTATGAGTTGACCACGCTCTTTGAGTACTACATCTGCAGCGCGTTCGATCAGGTTGTCGCTAGCGCCAATACTAATTGCCGATAAGGTGCCTGTTGAACACGGGCAAACTACCATTTTTGCAGGCGCTGCTGAACCTGAAGCAACGGGTGAAAACCATTCTTCCTTTCCAAAAACTTTAATTTGGTCAGGCTTTGCATTGCAATGTTGTGAAAAAAAGGTTGCAGCGTCTTCTGGCCGAGCCGGAATTTTAATGTTTTGTTCAGTAGCGAACACCACTTTAGCAGCGGATGATATCAAGATATAAACTTGATAGTCTGCCTTAACGAGTGACTGAAGAAGTGTTAACGCATAAGGAGCACCCGACGCCCCTGTGATAGCAAGCGTTACCTGCTTATCGTGTTTCATTATATTGCCTCATTGTTTGGCTTCATTTGATATTTCTTAACTATTTCTCTGCAAGAATTTGTATGCTGCCAGAATTTTCCAGTGGTGAACTCGCTTATTGAGCCTCTAGTGCAGTGAGAATTCGACTGTGAATGCCCTCAAAGCCACCATTGCTCATAACAAGAATATGATCGCCCGGTTGTGCTACGTTAGCTAACTCCTTTACGATCGCTTCCACGCTATTAAAGCAGCTCGTGGGCGTGGTACTTAAGCTGGCTGTTTCTGCTAAAGACCAGTCCATTCCTTCAGGTTCGTATAAAAACGCCATATCAGCATTTTGCCAAGATTGCGCTAATGTATCTTTGTGTATGCCCATCTTCATGGTGTTAGAGCGGGGTTCTAGTACGGCTAGAATGCGGGCACCTCCAACACGGTTACGCAGGCCATCAAGTGTGGTCGCAATGGCGGTTGGATGGTGCGCGAAATCGTCATACACAGTAACGTTATTCACCGTACCTTTAATTTCCATGCGTCGCTTAACGTTCTTGAAATAAGATAAAGCTTCAATAGCATCATTAAGTGTAACGCCCGCGTGATGTGCTGCTGCTACCGCCATTAAGGCATTGTCCACATTGTGCTGACCGAGTAATGACCAAGTCACAGTGCCTACTTGAACACCGTTGTGTAGAATGTGAAAAGCGCTGCCATCGCTTTGTATCAACTCTGCCTGCCATTCTTTCCCAAGCGACTGGCGCGATGACCAACAACCGCGGTCTAAGGTTTCTTCAATGGAAGGAGTGTTATTGGGTGTGAGTATCAATCCATTTTGCGGCACCATTCTTACTAAATGATGGAACTGGGTTTGAATTGCGCCAAGGTCTGCAAAGATATCAGCGTGATCAAATTCCAAGTTATTAATAACAAGGGTTTTAGGGCGATAATGCACAAACTTGGAGCGCTTATCGAAAAATGCACTGTCGTATTCGTCTGCTTCAATAACAAAGAATGGGCTATCGCCAACACGCGCAGAGACACCAAAGTTTTCAGGCACACCACCTATCAAATAACCCGGGTTTAACCCTGCGTACTCTAAAATCCAGGCAACCATGCTGCTGGTGGTAGTTTTACCGTGTGTGCCTGAAATCCCAATAACCCATCGGTCTTTTAACAAATTATCGAGTAACCATTGGGGGCCGCTGGTATAGGGTAAGTTTCGGTTCAAAACATACTCAACCGCAGGGTTGCCTCGAGACATTGCGTTACCTATAACAACCATATCTGGGGCTGGATTAAATTGGCTTTCGTCATACCCTTCGGTTAACTCAATACCCAAGGCTTCAAGTTGTGTGCTCATGGGCGGGTAGACGTTTTTGTCTGAACCGGTCACTTTGTGGCCCATGGCTTTGGCAATAGCGGCAATACCACCCATAAAACTGCCGCAAATACCTAATATATGTACATGCATAGTGCATTCTCAACGAATTATCATGTGATGGGGTTACTGTATCAGAACCTAATTAAACAGGGATAACGCAATTTCCCAAAAAAACGTCGTACCAACGTAAAATCGTTGCTACATCAACTGGTATGGTGTGTAAATGGCATACTATAAGCATATTCCACTTCGTGTCGAACACGGTTACAATCTACACACAGGGTCAATATTCGTGCTTAATGTAAAAATATTGATTTACCTGTCAATGTTGTGAGCGATAAGCCGGTAAGGAAAGCTGGGCACCTTACAACATAAAACCCTACACACCAAAAAAGGCTTACATTCAATGAAACGTTTAAACTCCCAACTGCAACAAGATGGCGCGCCTCTTGAGTTGATATTACTCATTCGAACGCTACTTGCAGGTTGTAAAGAAATTTCTTTCCGCGTGAGTCAAGGTGCGCTTGCAGGCGTACTTGGTTCAACGCTTTCTGAAAATGTACAAGGCGAAACCCAAAAGAAGCTCGACGTTATCTCTAACCATATTTTAAAAGATACGTTACGGGAATCAGGTTATGTGAAAGCGATTTCGTCGGAAGAAGAAGACGACGTAGTACCGTGTAACCCAGAAGGTAAGTATTTGGTGAGCTTTGATCCACTCGATGGCTCATCAAACACTGAAATTAACAGCTTGATAGGGACCATATTCTCTATAGCGCATGCTCCTCAATGGATGGACGCTGACGACCCTTCTGCATTTCTACAGCCTGGTACGCAAATGGTTGCAGCAGGTTATGTACTTTACGGGCCATCAACCATGTTGGCGCTAACCACTGGCCGTGGCACACATATTTATACACTTGATAAAACCCATGGCGGCTTCCTGCTTACGCATCCTAATATTCAAGTACCAACAGAAACCTCTGAGTTTTCAATAAACGCATCAAATCAGCGTCATTGGGAACCATCAATGCAAGCCTATGTTGCAGACTTGTTGGCGGGTAAAGATGGCCCACGAGGCAAGGACTTTAATATGCGTTGGGTTGCAGCGATGGTGGGTGATATACATCGTCTATTATGTCGCGGTGGTATTTTTATGTATCCCTTTGACAATCGCGACCCGTCAAAACCAGGTAAATTGCGCTTACTATATGAAGCAAACCCAATGGCATTTTTGATGGAACAAGCGGGTGGTAAAGCGGAAACCGGCAATGGTCGCATTTTAGAGGTTATGCCAGAAGAAATTCATCAGCGCGTGCCTTGCCTTATTGGTTCAAAAGACGAAGTCGATATGTGTCTGAGTTATCGAGAGCAGGCCAAATAGACCTGCTGGCGGCAAAATTTAATAAAATATAGTGAGAATACTACGACAAGAGTCGTAAACCGTTTTTATTTTGCCGCGGTCACCGTATACTTAGGGCCAAAATTTTAAACATATCAATGAAAGGATCGAAGAATGAGCTTAAGTGCTATTTCTGCTGGTAAGAATGTGCCAGACGAAGTTAACGTGATCATCGAAATTCCAGCCCACGCTGACCCGGTGAAATACGAAGTAGATAAAGACACAGGTGCGCTTTTTGTTGACCGCTTCATGGCAACATGTATGCACTACCCAACGAACTACGGTTACGTGAACAACACATTGTCTGAAGACGGTGATCCAGTTGACGTTCTTGTTATGACACCTTTCCCACTACTTGCGGGTTCTGTTATCAAGTGCCGTCCTGTTGGCGTACTTAACATGACTGACGAGTCAGGTAAAGATGCGAAAGTACTTGCTGTACCGGTAGACAAACTGTCTACTATTTATCGCGACGTTAAAGAAATTTCAGACGTGCCTCCGCTACTACTTAAGCAAATTGAGCACTTCTTTGAACATTACAAAGATCTTGAGCCAGGTAAGTGGGTTAAAGTTGACGGCTGGGCAGATGCTGCTGCAGCAAAAGACGAAATTACCGCAAGTATCGCGCGTTTCGAAGCAGAATAATTTAACCTGCGTGTAATTGATGCTAAAAAGGCTGGTACTATCCAGCCTTTTTTATTTGTTTGAAAAATAGAGCGTGTATGACTCATAGCAACACAACGTTTAAACTGTTATCTACTTTGTTGTTTACTTTGCTGTTTACTTTGCTGTTTAGTTTATTGGGCGCTAGAGCGTTAGCAGATGACGGGCCAGTTGAAGTGTATTGGGAAGACTTAGTCCCCGAGGGCTTTAACGAGTTAGCACCGCCTGCTGTGCAGCACAACGGAGAAATGAGTCAACTTCAGCCCGATGCACCTGTTGTTGCAACCTACGATGGTAAACGCGTAAAAATACCGGGTTTTGTTGTTCCTCTGGAAGGTACAGCAGAATTGACGACCGAATTTCTCTTAGTACCTTATTTTGGTGCGTGTATTCATGTACCTCCACCGCCATCAAACCAAATTGTTTACGTGAAGTTTGAGGAAGGCGTTCGCATTGACAATATTTATGATGCCATTTGGGTAACCGGTGAGCTTTCCACAGATGGTTGGAAAGGTGATATTGCGTCTGTGGGTTACCGTTTAAAAGGTGAGCTTGTAGAAGCGTTTTAATAATGTAGAGGCTGCCTAATGATCCCTAATAACCATAGTCAGCCCCTAATTATATCAGCCAAGTCGCGCGCAAACGCATCAGCGGCTTCTGTCTCTATTTTTTGAATACTCACTCGTATGGCTTCAGACTTCGTGTCTACGTCAAACGAACTGCCTGGCCTGACTAACCAACCTTTACGAGTAAGCGAAAACGCAGTTGCCTGGCAGTCTTGCTTTACAGGAACCCACACATTAAGCCCATCAATAGTATCAACTAATGAAATACCGTGGTGTTTCAATGCCTGTATAAGTGTGCTTCGGTGGGCTGCACAATGCGCTTTAGCAAGATGCAAGTGCTGTATGAATTTATCGTTTGTCAAACAGGTATACACCATAGCCTGAAGTACGCGACTAACCCAAGACATGCCTGGTGCAAGACGTGTATTAATGCGTTTAACTGATTCGCGGTCAGCAGCAACAAAGGCCATTCGAAGATCTGGTCCTAAGCCTTTGGACACCGAGCGATATATTGCCCAGTTGCGTGTTGTCGGGGGAATAACGGAGTAGTGGGGAGTCATGGCAAGTAATGAAAAGTGGTCGTCTTCCATTACAATCACATCAGGATAGCGCGCAAGCACGCTTTTAATTTCCTCGGCTCGTTCTTGGGTAATATTAACGCCCGTTGGATTGTGCGCCCTAGGTGTAACCAATACCGCCTTTGCGCCCTTTTCTAGCGCCGCCTCAAGGGCTTCAGCTTGCATACCATGCTCATCTACCGTTGCACCAATCACTTGCATTCCAGCCAAACGAATAGCGTTCGCTGAGCTGATATAACAAGGGTCTTCAACAACCACTTTGTCTCCGGGAACGAGATGCGCTGCCATCATACGCTCAAGGGTGTCTATGGCGCCGTTACACAGGGTGATTTTAAAGTTTTGAGGGCATGCGCCTTTAAACCAATTACGTCCATACTCCTCCACTTGAGGAAGAATGGTCTCTTCACCATAAAGGTACTGATTGAAAAGTGTAGATGTAGCAACGTCATTTAAATCAGGAAGCCACGCTTTGCTTGGGCTGCCATCGGCAAGATCAAAGAGCTCCGTTTTTGTTGCGCCTTCCTGCTCTCCTGGCTTTAGGTCAGCGCAGATACGCGTGCCTAAACGCCCTTGTGTAATTGCTATACCCGCTTTAGACAAACGTTGGTAGGCTGAAGAAACGGTGTTCCTATTTACTCCAAGCTGTTGTGCAAGTTCTCTTACGGGGGGGAGTGAGTCACCGGTTTGCAGATCACCTGACTTCGTAAGTTCACGCACTGACTCAAAAATTTCTTGCGCAGAATGACCTGAAATCTTGACTTTCATTTTTGTCCTATGTCAATATTATTTTTGTCATGGGGTTTTCTGTTGTCCCATGCTTTCATTTTATTACTGTATTTTAAACAAAGAGTACGCCCAATGTTTACTGGTTTATCAGCTTTTCCTATTACGCCTTTTAAAAACGAGCACATTGACCATAACGCATTTGTACGGATTATAGAAAACCTTGTTTCCGCAAACGTTGAATCAATTTGTGCTATGGGGTCAACCGGACTGTATCCTTACTTAACCAGAGCACAATTGTCTGAAATGACCGCATTGGCAGTTGATAAAGCTGCGGATATTCCCGTTATGGTGGGTGTAGGCGCGCTACGAACTATTGATGTTTTACACAATGTGGAAGCAGTGCAAAAAGCAGGAGCGAAAGCAGTACTCTTAGCGCCAGTTTCCTATCACCCGCTTAACGAAGACGAAGTGTTTAGTTTGTATAGTGCAGTAAGTCAGGCAGTATCTGTCCCTGTTTGCGTATATGAAAACCCTAGAGTAACCAACTTTACTTTCAGTGATGCACTTTACCGTCGAATTGCTGAACTTCCGAATATTGGTGCAATAAAGATCCCAGGTATGCCGTTTGCGACACAGCAGGGCTCTGAGCGTTTAGCAACACTGAGAAGCTTACTTCCTGAACATATTGCAATTGGCGTCAGTGGTGATGCCTTTGGCGCCAAAGGAATAGCTGAAGGCTGTGACTTGTGGCTCTCTGTTATTGGTGGAATGTTTCCTAGAACAGTCAAACATATTATTGAACTTGCTCAGTCCAATGAGTCAGCGAATGCTAATACCGTATCAGAATCGTTGAACGGTGTCTGGGAGCTATTTGCTCGTAATGGTGGTGGGTTAAGGGTAATGGCTGCTGCGGCTGACATTCTTGGTTTTTGCGAAGGCAATAGCTTACCATCACCGTTTTTACCAATAAGCTCGAAAGACCATATGGAATTGGGCAATCTAATTAATAAGTTGAACTTGGTATAACCTCACTTGCATTTGAAGGTGTCTGCAATGGCAATGTCTGGGCTTACACGCTATATGTTTGCCGCAGTACCAGCCCGTATTACGACGGGAGGTGCTACGGTAGCGGTTATATTATTAGCGCGCAGCTATGGTATGGATGGCAAATCAGCAGGTGCGCTAGCTGCTTGTTTGACCGCTCCGCATATCTTAGGGCCGGTATATGGCCGTTGGTTAGATAGCAATACAGACCCCCGTTTTACTATTTCTACAGCGTGTTTTCTATTTGCAGTATGTTTTCAAGTTGCGGTTCTTGGGTTTGAAAGCCAGACGACATGGTTGAGCGTGCTAGCACTCTTGATATGTGGAACTTGTACTTCGTTTATGATGGGTGGCTTGAGTACCCAAACAGTAAAATTGGTAAACGACGATCTTACTTCGAAGCGCAAAGCGCAAAGCCTAGATACATTAACTTACGGACTTGGCTTAACGCTCGGCCCCATGTTGGTAGCCTTGCTTAGCGAACTCTACCCCATAAAGTTGAGTATTAGCGCTGTTATGTGGTTACCTGTAGTGGCAGGAATTTTCACCTTGTGCCTACCTTCATTGGCATCAATACATAGAGGGGAAGGGATTAAGTCCGCTCCCAGCTTTAAGCTCGTCATCTCAACAATAAAGGGGTCAAAACCACTTCGACTGACCATAGCAATGACGTCAGGGGCATCGTTCAGTATTGCAGCTTTACCTGTACTGGCGGTTTATCTTAGTGAGGCTTGGTTACACAGTAAGGAAAGTGGTGCTTACTTAGTTACTTTATATGGTGTTGGTTGCTTGTGTGGCGCTGTTCTATTGATGTTTAGGCCACTACGTAGCAACGCCTTAATACTGCTACGCAATATTGGTGCAATGCTGCTTCTCACCTTAATTCTGGTTTTGCTGAGTGGCTCGTTTTTTATGGGGTTGTTTGCATTTTGGTTATGTGGCGTTATCAATTCTATCTTTTTTGCCGTTACTTTGGCGGCACGCAGTGAATACGCGCCTACCCAAGGCGCGGCACAAATTTACATGTGGGTGGCTGCTGCCAAAATTAGCTTTGCATCACTAGGCGCTTTTGTTACTGGGTTGCTGGTAGATTTCTCCATTCAGCTATCATTGATTTTCTCTTGTTGCGTATTACTGGGTACGTTACTTTTTTGCTTTTTACCAAAGATTAGCAGGCCCTAAGCATACATCATCTGCTAGAGATACAAATGTTTCGAGCAGGCTCAAGAGCGTGCTAGTCTTTGGGATAAACGCGTTAACCTTGCGTATAAATTTTCTCAGCACGGTTAAACAAAAGCCAAGAGGTTAGAATATATTTGTCGTTACTTTTTGGTATTTGACCACGATGGGTATGAGTGAAATACGCTGGCGCGATCACCATTCTACCGGCTTTGGGCTTCACTGCGCGGTTCTGATAGTAGAACTCGGTTTCTCCGCCGTCTTCTACGTCGTTTAGGTAAAACATAAATAACAGTACCCGATGCAGCGCATCATTGTGTTGCACCTGTGGGTACACCTCTGAATGCCAATAAGGATAACCACCGTTTCCGGCAGTATACCGCTGTGCGTTAACATCACCTATACGGAACAAATAGTTAACTAAATTGGGCAGGTTAGGCTTGCCAACTTCATCAAAATTTTCTGCTGTCACTTTAACCGGCTCGCCAGTTTTAGGGTGGCGTACGGTTAACCCTATAGGGCCCACCAGTGCAAAGTAATATTTTTCTATGTAGGCAACCAATTGCTGCCCAGTATATTGCATCACCTGTTTGAACAAGTCTTGAAATTCGCTATTGCGACTAATTGACACATCAGTGCTGCGTTTCTTATCTAAATCGACACCACCACCAGTGCGACCTTGACTCAAATTGGGGCTACTCTCAAACCGTGCCATTAACTGGTTGCATAGTTCTGGTGGAAGTACGTTATCTATGACTTCTATTAAATCGCTCATAATGCCTCGATTTTGTACTTATTTATTGTGACAAGTCTTTGAAGATAGATTGCAGTGATGCCTTCACTGGATCGGGGATGGGGGCAGAACGCTGTGTTTTGTAGTCGAAATGCACCATGGTGGTTACACCAGTAGAACAAAGTTTGTCGTCTTGCCAAAGTTCTTGATAGACATCGAATGCACTATTGCCTAATCGGCTAACATAGGTTTTTACGGTTACAGGCATGCCATAGAAAATCTGTGCAAGAAAATCGACTTTATAACTGGCAAGAATGAGTGGCCAGTTCTGTAAGTTTAATTCTGGGGTAAACATACGAAAAATAGGCTCTCGAGCCGCTTCGAACCATACTACAAGAGCGGTGTTACTCACATGTTGCAGTGCGTCAGTTTCGCAAAATCGCACATCAAATGACGTGACTAACGGTGTTGTATTATTCATAAATTGGCAGGGTATCTGTATTTGTTTTTCGTCACTTTAGCATTATGCGACTGGCATTTCAGCAAGCAAAAATCACGGTCATTGTCTTACTTCCACTGTCTAATTTTAAAATCAATAAGTAACGTTCGAAAGGAATGAAAGGATAATGATCAGAAGTCCACAGTTTGGTGCCATATCAATGCGCTGCGCTGCGCCGAGCTTATCGCCATACAAGGCCAAGATGTATTTAACGAATTAGGTATTAATTTACCCGCTAATCGTATTTCAATTTTGTTGGCACTGTATACACAGGGCCCGTTGTCTTCTACAGAATTGGCTGAACATATTGGTCTTTCTCGACAGCTTATTGAAAGTAGATTGAAAAGTAGTGTTCAGGACGGCTTTTTTACATCGCAGCCTGACCAGCGAGATTCGAGAAAACGGGTTTATCTAATTGCCCCTGAAGCCGAGTCGGAAGCGGCAAAGATAGTTTCAATTATGCAAGACTTCGAGCACGTCTATGACAAGTTATGGCAAGAAATCTATGTGGACGTAGAGCATGCTTTGACACAAATGGAAAAGGCATTAAAAAAGAGACCATTGGTGGCCCGTCTATTGGAACACTACCCAAAGTACGAGTCGTAATATCAAGTGGCTCTTGTTTTTAAAACCGAATTATAAAAGGATTATTATGTTTTATCGCATTGCCATTGTTGGCTTTTCACTTGTCACTTTGATGTTGTGCTTGCTGGACGTTGGACGGGGAGTATGGGTGAGGGTATGACTATTGGTTTTGAGCGTTTGTATCATGTGAATGGAAGCTACAGAGAGAATTTTGTTCCTCAATCTGTAGCCAATCAAGATGCGTTCAATCATAACACGCCCAGCTTAAACGCTATGTTCTCTGGAGATAGAGAATTGGCTTATGCAGTGTCGATGCTTGCTGATAAGTTCACGGGCAACTCTATGGTCAAGAATGAGACAGTTGAATAGTTAACACTCTCTGTTTAACTTCTGACGTGTCTTTTTCAGGGGATTAAGGGGTTGTTGTTCTGTGGTTTTTTTGTTTTGAAATTCAAAAAGCAACATACCCTAGAAAGAAATGCCGTATTTACTTACAATCCGCTCCTTAACTTTTTAGCGAAGATTCTATTTAAGCGAAAACATTATGACGGCGATTGGGATTGATTACGGCACATCAAATTCAGAAGTTGTGTATTTTGATGGTACAACCCATCAGCACATAAAACTGGATCCGCTTTATGCGAAAGGGAATAAAATCCGTTCATCGGTATTCATCTATTTTGAAGATGAACTACCACCTCCGCCTGATGCAATGGTGGAAGCGAAAGTAGCTCAACTACAACGCGCGATTAACGAACAAATTGAAAAAGCGAAGGATGGCTATTACTCTGCGAAAGATCCCAGAGAACAGTCGCTTTACAACGATCGCATTAACTCTTTACGCGGTGATTTGCACAATAAGCCCGCTTTGCAAAGAAAGGCGATTGCCCAGCTTATGCACGCCATGTCATTGGATGAAATTCCGCTATTGAGACTGGTTGAGCACGGTAAATTTGCATTTGGCGAAGAAGGGTTTCGTCGTTTCCTTAAAATGCCCGACAAAGGTCGGTTAATTTACTCTCCTAAGAACTTCCTAGGCGCTTCTTTAGACACAGACCAAAAACAAGCATTCATTGGTATTATTGCTAAACAGTTGGCGTATTTTAAACAATGTGCTGAGCAGCAGCTAGGTACAGCTGTGACGAGCGCCGTTATAGGCCGCCCTATCAAGTTTCACGGTACCCGTGGCGAAGAAGGTAATACTCAAGCCATACAAATAATGACTGAAGCTGCTACTCAAGCAGGCTTCAGCAACGTTGACTTTTTAGATGAACCCATTGCTGCGGCGTACAAAATTGAACAAACTTTGCCAAAAGATACCACGACATTAATTGTGGATATAGGCGGGGGGACTACAGATATTTGCTGTATAAAACTGTCGCCAGTTCGTTCAAATCAGTTACATCGAAAAGAAGACGTATTGTCTGTTACAGGAAGGCGTTTAGGAGGCATGGACTGCGATAAAAGTGTCGTGCTAAAAGCCATTGCGCCTGAAATGGGTATGGGGTTGAAGATGATAAATGGTCTACCCGTACCCCCGACATACTTTTCCGATATGTGTGCCGTAGACAATATTCCTGCGCTTACGCGATTTTTCTCAGATGACTACGGCCTAGATATCTCACAAACTATGTCTGTGATCAAAGAGCCTGCCCAGTTAGAACGCCTTTTACTTGTGCAAGAGAACAAATTGTCTGCTCGCGTTGTTAACTCGGCTCGCATGGCAAAAGAACTTTTGTCGAGTAAGCAAAACATAACCTTGCCACTGCACTATATTGAAGATGACTTCGATGTGGAGATTACACAAGAGACCTTAAAGAAGGCCCTTAAACCTTGGCTAGATAAGGTCAAAGCACTAGTCGTAGAATGTTTAGAAAACAGTGCAGAAACACCTGAAGTGGTAATGATCACAGGGGGGATGAGCTTGTCGCCTATTGTGGTAGATGCCCTTTATGAAAACCTACTTACTGGGTTACCTCGATTAGAAAATGACGCGTTTAACTCGGTTTGTGAAGGGTTAGCCATTCAAGCGGCAAAACATCAGTAGCGTATAACACGATGAAGCTGACATGTTTGTGTAGCGTCATTATGCGAAAAACTCAGATTTTTTTTTGAGCAATGAGGGGAGTTCGAACCCCCCTCATTTCATGCGAAGCGTTTTTTTAGTGTTTAATAATATTGTGTTTTTTAAGGTAACTCGTTATCGCTTCCGGCGATTCAAATGCTTTTAAAAGCATTTCTTGTGCACGCGCTTTCACATCGTTATCTTCAGATGAAGACAACAAGTGATACCATGTTTTCACTAGCGCTAATGGCGGTGTTTGATTCATTGGTTGTTTCTCCAGCAATTTTCACTGCAAAAATGACACTGCATTATCGTATATCATGATTGACTAATACAAGCTCTGACCAGCATAAAATACTGGCCAGACTTCACCTGTTACAGCAAAGGTTTTAAGAAGCGCCCCGTATGTGAGACGTCTTGCTCAGCAACATGCTCCGGTGTGCCTTCTGCAATAATCTGGCCACCTCCAGATCCGCCCTCTGGTCCTAGGTCGACAATCCAGTCAGCAGTTTTGATAACATCGAGGTTGTGCTCAATAACCACAACGGTATTGCCGTGGTCGCGCAGCCTGTGAAGTACCGCGAGTAACTGCTTAATATCGTGGAAATGAAGTCCCGTGGTAGGCTCATCAAGAATGTAAAGTGTCTGTCCAGTGTCTCTTTTTGACAACTCTTTCGCTAACTTAACCCTTTGCGCTTCACCGCCAGAGAGTGTGGTAGCTGCTTGGCCTAGACGAATATAAGACAAACCAACATCCATTAGCGTTTGCAGTTTTCGTGAAATAGCTGGAATGGCATCGAAAAAGTCACGGGCATCTTCAACGGTCATTTCCAATACTTCGTGAATGTTTTTATCTTTAAATTTAATTTCTAACGTTTCACGGTTGTAACGCTTACCTTGGCAAACGTCACAAGGCACATAAACGTCGGGTAAAAAGTGCATTTCAACTTTAATAACACCGTCGCCTTGGCACGCTTCACAGCGCCCACCTTTCACGTTGAAGCTAAATCGACCTGGTTTGTAACCCCGTGAGCGAGATTCTTGCGTACCCGCAAAAATTTCTCGAATAGGAGTGAATATTCCCGCGTAGGTGGCAGGATTAGAGCGCGGCGTTCTACCGATAGGGCTTTGGTCTATATCAACAACTTTGTCGAGTTGTTCTAGCCCTTCCATTGAAACATGGGGAGCAGGTTCAGCGGTCGTCGCTTTATTAAGTTCGCGCTGGGCAATCTTGTAAAACGTATCGTTGATAAGGGTCGACTTACCTGATCCAGACACTCCCGTCACACAGGTCATAACACCTGTAGGAATACGCAAATTCACAGACTTTAAGTTGTTACCTGTGGCGCCATTAAGCACCAACCAGTGGTCGTCTTTTACCGGTGTTCTTGTGGTGGGGACATCAATTTTTTCCCTGCCAGATAGATATTTTCCAGTTAGTGAGTCTTCACTATTTTTGATGTCATCTAAAGAGCCTTGAGCGATGATTTCACCGCCATGGACACCCGCACCAGGCCCAATATCAACAATGTAGTCGGCTTCGCGAATAGCGTCTTCGTCGTGCTCTACCACTAGTACAGTGTTACCTAAGTCACGAAGGTGCGTCAGGGTTTTTAGGAGGCGTTCATTGTCTCGTTGGTGCAATCCGATAGACGGCTCATCAAGCACGTACATAACGCCAACTAAACCTGCGCCTATCTGACTGGCCAATCGAATGCGTTGGGCCTCACCGCCAGATAGGGTGTCAGCACTGCGCGACATGGAAAGGTAATTAAGGCCGACGTTAACCAAAAAGCGCAAGCGATCGAGAATTTCTTTTAAAATTTTCTCTGCAATTTGTGCTTTTTGCCCTTCCAAACTCAAGGTTTCAAAAAAGCTATATGCATCGGCAATGGACATATCGGCGATAGTTGGCAAGGTTGTATCTTGAATAAATACATTACGGGCTTCCACGCGAAGTCGCGTACCCTGACAACTATTACAGTGTTGTTGACTTAAATACTTAGCGAGCTCTTCGCGTACCGCATTAGATTCAGTTTCGCGGTATCGACGCTCCATATTGGGAATAATGCCCTCAAATGGATGCTTGCGCTCCATGATATCGCCGCGCTCATTGATGTATTTAAACGACAGTGATTTTCCTTTTGAGCCATAAAGTACGATATCTTTGTGACTATCTTCTAAATCTTCAAAAGGAGCCGTTAAGCTAAACCCATAGTGATCCGCAACTGCTTGTAGCATTTGAAAATAATAATAGCTCGCACCCACAACTTGAAAAACATCGATTTAACACTGCCACGGGACAAACTGGTGGTGATTACGGGTCTTTCAGGCTCAGGTAA